>Ga0307991_1000782_pt1 | contig 22938 bp, 18 predicted proteins | sample EllFjometagen131_FD_203146 | JGI IMG/M metagenome (GOLD analysis project Ga0307991, IMG submission 203146) | Marine microbial communities from Ellis Fjord, Antarctic Ocean - #131 | ecosystem: Environmental > Aquatic > Marine > Unclassified | place: Southern Ocean | collected 2014-10-08 | reverse complement strand
GCGGCTGCCGAGCTTCAGTTTATAATTCACTGCCAATGGAATCAGCAAAAGCTCTTGCAAAATTCATGGTTGATTTCGAAAAAGCAAATAAGTAGTAAAAAATAAATAATATTATGCGGGTTTTCCAGTAAATATAGGGAATCCCGCATTTACTTATGAAAAATAAAATAATTCCCGAAGAACAACATAAACTAGATCTTTCTAATCTCAGATTGATCCATCTTGCCTTTTTTACAGCTTTTGCTATAACGATTTATGTGGTGGAAAGTTTCATACCAAAACCTTTCCCATTCATGAAATTAGGTTTAGCAAACATAGTCGTGCTTCTGTTGCTGGTTTCTGGTAATGTGCGCTATGCACTTATTGTAATAATTGGAAAAACAATTGCAGGTGGATTTTTTAGTGGTTTATTCTTAAGTCCCACAACTTTGCTTTCTATTAGTGGAAGTTTATGCTCGTTTGGAATTATGATGCTATTCATTAAGAGCAAGATTCGTTTTAGTATGATAGGAATAAGCATATTGGGTGCAGTATCACATAACTTGGCTCAAATAGTGATTGTTCGATTGATTCTCATAAAAGAAAATACAATATTTTATTTGACGCCACTTCTTATTTTTATGGGAATAGTTACAGGAATTATTATAGGTTACATAGCAAAATTATTTATGGATAGGATAAATGAAGATAAATAAAAAAGAAGTGATGAAGTTCTTGTTCATTTTTATATTGATAATTGTTTTTTTTATGGGAATAGGGTTCGGTATATTCCGATATTACAGTAGAGAGCTTCCACCTCTTTCTGAGTTGCAAAGTTATGAGATGAAAGTTGGTTCCGAAGTTTATGATCGTAATGACAATTTAATTCACATATTTTATGTAGAAAAAAGGCAACTAACACAATTAAAAGAGTTACCCGATTATCTTACTAAAGGTATGTTAGCAGTTGAAGATAAAGATTTCTTTAAACATTGGGGTATGGACCAGCTAGGACTTATACGCGCAATTATTATCGACATTAGTAAGGGAAATTTTTCTCAAGGAGCTAGTACAATAACGCAGCAGCTAGCTCGTAATATGTTCCTATCACTTGATAAACAATTACCTCGAAAGATCAAGGAACTCATACTTGCAATACGCATTGAAAAGAATTTTTCAAAAGATGAGATATTGGAAATGTACTTTAATAAATCCCCTTTCGGTCCCGGATTATATGGCATCGAGGTAGGATCTAAGAAGTATTTTGGCAAAGATGCAAAAGATCTTTCTATTCCGGAAGCAGCACTTTTAATTGGTATGCCTCAACTTCCCAGTGCCTACTATCCTTTCCGTCATCCAGAACGGGCAATACATAGAAGAAATATTGTTCTTAAACGTATGTTTGAAGAAAAGGTAATTACTGAGGAAGAATACATCTTAGCCATTGAAACCGAATTGGAATTATTTGAACCAACTGGAGATTTTGGTGCGAAAGATTATTTCATAGAGTTTATTCGCAGAAGGCTTGAACGTGAATTTGGTACAACTCAGCTTTTTACAGGTGGACTAAAAATTTATACAACCTTAGATATGGAACTTCAGGAATATGCTGATTCCGTATTGAATATGAATTTACGGAAATTTGAGATTAAGAATGATTATGAATTTAAATATGATGATTTCCCGGCTGATACAATAAACATTGTTACACCTTATGTCCAAGGAGGTGTATTCTCAATAGAGCCCGAAACAGGTTATGTACGAGTAATGATTGGCGGAAGGAATTATAATCATAGTAAACTAAACAGGATGATGCAATCCATCCGGCAGCCAGGTTCTTCCTTTAAGCCTATTTTATATTCTACTGCAATTGTTAATGGTTACACTCCAGCTACAATAATTGAGGATGAACCGTTCTCCTTTATTCAGAATGACACACTTTTCTGGAGTCCCAAAAACTACTCAAACAGGAATTTTGGTTATACTCGTTTACGTACAGGACTTAAGAAATCCAGAAATATTTATGCAGCTAAAACAATATTCGATATTGGTCCCAGGAAGGTTATGGAATTTGCAGAACGATTTGGGCTAACAACTCCTGTCTATCCTTTCTACACTTTAGCAGTTGGCAGTATGGAAGTACATCCATATGAATTGATCAGTGCCTATACTACATTCCCAAATGGTGGAGAACGGGTTAAACCGATATTTGTTCGAAGAGTTGAAGATAAATACGGTAAGATCCTGAAATCTAATGAACCGGAAAAGATCCGAGTGATAAGTGAACAAACAGCTTATATAATGGCTAATTTAATGAAATCAGTTTGTGAAGACGGAACTGGAGTAGGTATCCGCTGGCAATCCGGCTATGAGACGCTTGGTTCTATAAGCTATAAATGGAATGCAGCCGGAAAAACTGGTACTACAGATGATTTCCGGGATGCCTGGTTTATTGGATATAATAAGAAACTTGTTACTGGTATCTGGGTTGGTTTCGATGATAATTCCAGTTTAGGTAAGGGTCAATCTGGTGCAACTGCTGCTCTTCCTTCATGGCCTTATATTATGAAGAAAGCAGTTTATCTGGATTCTCCAAAAAACAGCAAAGGTAATCCAATTGTAAACGGAGATGAATTGCAATTTAAAAAACCTGATGGCATTATTACTGTAGAAATTTCCAAAGAAACAGGATTGCTCCCCAAAAATGATTATGAAGAAACAATGCAGGAAATTTTTATTGCTGGAACAGAACCAACACCTCTCAGTGACAGCTTGAATTACAATTTTTATCCGACATTATATCGTGAGCATGATATGGATTCGCTGGTTATAGATCTGGGTGGAGTAGCTTATGCTTGGCCGGATTCAATAATTTTAGAACCTACTTATCCGGATACCGCAAGACCTTATTATATGGAAATGGCACCAAGGCATGAACCCGATCCGATTGACTTAAGGGGTGCATTGATCTTGAAACATAAAATGATTGTGGAAAGACCTGACAGTCTCTTGTGGAAAGGACCTGACTGGCTAAATCCGGTTCAGGATTCTCTTGATACATTAGATGAACTTATTGAATCACTGATGAAGAGGGATAGGTGATCTTTCAAATTATTTATGCAGCAACATTTATATTTCTACTGATATATTTGTTTTACCTGCGTTTATTTTATGTTGGATTAAAGAATAGGAATGTAAATTTTGTAAATTCTAAACCTTTTGTTTCAGTAGTTGTTGCTGCAAGAAATGAAAAACAAAATATTGCCCATTTACTTACTGCATTAGTAAATCAAACATATCCTTCAGATCTATTTCAGATCATCATAGCTAATGACGATTCTACCGATGAGACAGCATCGATCGTAGATCGGTTTTCCCAAAAATGGGATATTATTAAATTAGTAAATGTAATTGGAAGAGAAAAAGTAATTTCCCCCAAAAAGAATGCTCTTTCTCAAGCAATAGAAATTGCAGAGGGAGAAATAATACTTTCAACAGATGCCGATTGTCTGGTAGGAAAATACTGGATAGAATCAATGGTTGCATGTTTTGATAAAAACGAAATGGTAATTGGTTTTTCTCGTACCATATTAGCAGATTGGGCAAAAACCAGTTTTATTAAGAAATTTGAACATTTCGATTTTTTAGCGATGTTTTATGCAGCAGCTGGTGCAATTTCTTCGGGTAAATATTTTTCCTGTTCAGGACAGAACATTGCCTATAAAAAAGAATCTTTTATAAAAGTTGGTGGTTTTAAAAAGATCAAACATCTCATTTCAGGTGATGATGTAAATCTCATGCAGTTATTTCGTAAAAGTGGGATGAAAGTGAATTTTGCTTTTACTGATCATAGTTATGTATACACTCAACCAATTAAAGATCTTAAAAAATTCTTGAGCCAGCGAAGTAGATGGACTTCCAATATGAAATGGCAAATCGTGCTAAACCCTGAGTTCTTTGTTTACTTATTGAGTGTATTTTTCATTACATTTCTGCCTGTTGTTATTTTATTTTATTTTTGGCAATTAGGAATTGGAATCCTTCTTATAAGGATGATCCTTGAACTTATTTTCCTTAAATACGGTTATGAAGTTTTTGGTGAAAATAAAAAAAAGTTGATGTTTTATCCTATATGGTTTATTATGCAACCGTTATACATCATAGCAATTGCGGTAATGGGCGGATTAAATATGTTTTCGTGGAAGAAATAATTGAGTTTTGCAAATAGAGTGTTCTGTCATCCTGATGAATCTTATATGTTGTTCTTAGAAAGATCTTCGTTTATAATGAGATTCTTCGTTACAAATCACTTCGAAGATTTCTTAAGAAAAACAGCATTTCACATTTTGCAGAACACATGAAAAGTAATAAACTGGAGGTTATTATGACTTTATTCAAAAAAGTACTATTTGCTGTTTTATTTATTTCGATTTTATCAGTACTTTATGCCCAAGAAGATTACGAAATTTGGAAGTCGAAACAGAATACAGAAATGAAAAAATACATTGATGAACAAGATGAGGCTTTTGCAAATTTTTTAGAAAAAAACTGGGAACAATTTGAATTGTTCAAAGCTAATGTAAAAGATACAATACCAAAACCTGTTACTATTCCAGAAGTAGAACCAGAAAAAATCGAAGAAAATGAATTAACAAATAAGATAAAAGAAATAAAAGTTCCTCCTAAAATGCAGATTGAAGAAAAAGAGCAAAAGGAATGCTTAGTAACAGTTGAGATGACCGATGATCCACGAATAAACATAAACTATCTAGGTTTGCCACTTGAATTTAATTATCAACAAAATATTGATATTCAATTGCAAAGCCCGATAAATGAAAAAAATATTGCCAATTTTTGGTATTCTATTAGCAATATTGACCACACTACTTTCTTTGCTCAAACAAGTGATTATAGGAAGCAGCTCAGGTTAAACGACTGGGGATATTGCTTGCTTCTTAATGAAATTACAAACGAAGTTTCAGGTGGATCACAGAATCTATCAAGGCTTCTATTATGGTTCATGCTCACAAAATCCGGATATGAAGCAAAAGTTGGATTTGCTGAAGATAATGTGTACTTACTGCTTCCCTGCAAAAATACGATTTATGGTGTGTCTTATGTTGTTATTGATGACAAAAGATTTTATACATTATCATTCGATAATAAAGAACAACTTAACATTTCAATTAATACTTACGATGGGAAATATCCCAATGCTGATGATCTGATTGATTTAAGTATCAAAGAACCTCCGAAAATTAAAGGTACTTTAATTGAAAAAGAATTAAAATTCAAATATGAAGATCAGGAGTATACTATTCCTGTAACTTATAATCAAACAACAGCAGAATATTTTAAGAATTACCCGCAGACTGATCTGGAAGTTTATTTTAAGGCTCCACTTTCTGACGAAGCAACTTATTCACTTACTGTTGGATTGAAACCCATTTTAGAGGGAAGAACTGAAGCAGATGCAGCAAATGTGCTTTTGCGGTTTGTTCAAACTGCTTTCCAATATAAAACAGATGGTGAACAATTCGGCGGCGAGAAGAGTTTATTCTCCGATGAGACACTGTTTTATCCTTATTCAGATTGTGAGGATAGATCAATCATTTTTGCTTACTTGATAAGTAATATCTTAAATCTTAATGTGATTGGACTGGATTATCCCGGACATATTTCAACAGCAGTTCATTTTCAAAATGATTTAGTAGGAGATAAAGTTCTATATAATTCAACTAATTTTGTGGTTTGTGATCCAACGTACATAAATGCTAATGTTGGTATGACAATGCCGAAGTTTAAAGAAGTTCATCCTAAAATAATTGATCTACAAAAATAGATGGGAGAAAAAATGAACTTTGTTATTTTTGATGATGAAAAACGAAGTAATTTCTTTCCGATAACTCTTACTCGTTCTACAGGTGATCTAAGAGTTGGAATTCTCAAATTGAGACAAAGAATAATAAGTTATTTAGATTTATCTGAAACTAATGTTGTAATTTCATCAGATCTGGAAGTTGTTTATAAAGAAAGACACAAAACTTGGAAGATAAATGAAGTTAAAGATGAAGAGACTTTATTTGTTAATAGTCGAATTAAAATAGAAGAAAACTCCAAAAAAGCGATCTTAAATTTACAAAAAAATGAGTGTTTAGTAAAAGATGAGATAATTCTTGCTGCAAGGTGTATACCGAAAAAAAATAAGATTACATCAGAAAATTTGAATAATCTGTTTTCCAATTTGAAAAGGATTAAAAATTCAGATATAAACTGCTGGGAATATTTATGGGATTTTATCGGAGAGAATGCAGAATACATAAAGCGAGATTTTAATGATGTATTCTATGATAAAGATAACTATTTTGAAACAGAATTGGGAACAACAGTGATAAATCCGTATAATGTGTGGATAGGTGACGGAACGGTAATGAAACCGGGTGTTGTGATCGATGCGACAGAAGGACCTGTTGTTATTGATGAGAATGTAACTATAATGTCGAATGCTGTAATTATTGGTCCTGTCTATATTGGCAAAGGTTCAACAATAAAGGTTGGTGCAAAGATCTATGAAGGAACATCAATCGGACCAGTTTGTAAAATCGGTGGTGAAGTTGAAGAGACAATATTTCAGGGATACACCAATAAACAACACGATGGTTTTTTAGGACACAGTTATCTTGGTGAGTGGATAAACCTGGGGGCAGATACAAATAATAGCGATCTAAAAAATAATTATGGTTCAGTTTCAATTTACTTTTATCCCCAAACGAAAAAGATTAATTCCAAGTGTAATTTCTTGGGAGCAATTATCGGAGATCATTCTAAAACAGGTATTAATTCAACAATAAACACGGGAACTGTAATAGGAATAGGTTGTAGTTTGTTTGGCGCAGATTTATTAAAAAACCATATTCCCAGTTTCAATATTGGAACTGGATCAAAAATAGTTGAGTACTTATTGGAAGAGTTCTTAGAAACTGCAGTTCTTGTAAAAAAACGAAGAAATTTGAAGTTCTCTGAATCAGAGAAAGAACTTTACAGTAAAATCCATAAACAAGTTTTTTGATTCTTATCTTAAGTAAAATAGATTGATGGTAATGGAGCTATAATGCAAGAATATATAAAAGTAGTTTTTCGAACAGGAAGAGAAGGCTACTATTTAAATAATAAAGAATACAAAATTGAACCTGATATTGATGTGATTGTAAAAGTTGAACGTGGTGAGGATATTGGAAAGATCGTAAACTGTGCTGTATGCTCTGAGCAAATATCCAATAAAATTGATGAGAATGAAGTAACTTCTATTAAGCGTATTGCAACGGAAGCAGATACTAAACAACTGGATATTGTAAAAAAGAAAGAACTGGAAACTAAAAAAAAATTCATAGAAATGTTAAAAACGCAACCTTTCACAATGAAACTTTTGCAGACAGTATATCAGCTGGATGGAAATAAGCTTACCTTTTTCTTCTCTGCTGACGGTAGGATCGATTTCCGTGATTTTGTAAGAGAGCTAGCATCCGAGTTCAAGACCAGAATTGAATTACATCAAACATCAGGTAGAGAAGATGCCCGAAGATTAGGTGGACTTGGAATGTGTGGAAAGACATACTGTTGTGTAACTTTCTTAAGAAAATTCAATCAAGTTACTATTCAAATGGCTAAAGATCAAAATTTATTAAGTAACCTCTCCAAATTATCAGGTCCTTGCGGTAGATTGCTCTGTTGTTTGCATTACGAGGAAGATTTTTATCTAAAAAAATCAGAAGAATTTCCCGAACTGGGTCAGATTGTTAAATTTAAAGAACAGAAAATGTACGTGGAAAAGAATGATTATTATAATAATCGTATAAATTTAATTGGTGATGATCATGAACGCTTCGTTGTTACTTTGGAAGAGTTCCAAAAAATAGTAAAACAACAAAATGATAAAAAATATTCTTGATCTATTACCCGAAGAATTAATTCAGCAGCTGTTAAATATAGGTGAGAAAAAATATAGAGCAAACCAGATATTAAATTGGATTTACAATAAACATACAACTGATTTCAATGAGATGACTTCTCTTTCTGAAACACTCAGAATTAAGCTTAATAGCTTACTGAAGATTACAATTCCAACTATTATTACAAAATCCAGTTCTAGTGACGGAACTACAAAATATCTACTTTCTCTACACGATAAAAGTAATATCGAAATGGTTATTATTCCTAATAAAAAAAAAAATACACTATGTATCTCCTCGCAAGTTGGATGTGCCAGAAAGTGTGCATTTTGTGCTACTGCAAAACTTGGTTTAAAACGTAATCTGGAAACTTATGAGATCACTTCCCAAGTATTTCTGGCAATAAAAGAACTAGGTGAAGAAAAACTTACAAATATAGTTTTTATGGGAATGGGCGAGCCACTGGATAATTTTGATAATGTTATTAAGGCAATTCGTATTTTGCAGCATGATCTTTGTTTTAATTTCAGTCCTAGAAGGATTACAGTTTCTACTTCCGGTGTAATTCCGCAAATTTCAAAACTCGCAGAAGCTGGATTGAAACTTAAGTTAGCAGTTTCACTAAATTCAGCAATTCAATCCAAAAGAGAAACATTAATGCCGATAAGTAAGATTTTTCCATTATCTGAATTAAAAAAAACCTTGATAGATTTTAGAAAAAAAACACCTTACCGTATAACGTTCGAGTATGTAATGATAAAAGATTTTAATATCGGGAAGGAAGACGTGAAAGCGCTATTAAAATATCTGGGTGATATTTCATGTAAACTAAATGTAATAAAATGGAATAAAGTAAATGATCTACCCTATGAAACACCAACAACTTGGGAGATCGAGAAGTTTATCAATTCAATGAATGTTCTAAGTTCTGCGGTTACTTATAGAAAAAGCAGAGGAACTGATATTGATGCAGCATGTGGTCAATTAGCTGCGAATTATTGATATGAATAAAAAAGGTTCACGGATATACGCAGATGAACAAGGTACTTATGTCATCCTGAGATTATCGAAGGATGAAGAGTTAATTGTAATTTAAGCAGGTTCATTCTTGTAGATTGAACCGCAAAGTTTCGGGCGCATCAATATGATACGTCCAGCATGTGAGAAGGAGTTATTATGAAAGAGTATACCAAAGAACAGATTGCAAAGATGATCGATCATACCGAACTGAAATCAAGTTCAGGACAAGGGAAGATAAAAAATCTTTGCGACGAAGCAAAGATGTTTGGTTTCATCTCGGTTTGTGTGAATCCTCATTATGTTGAATATGCCTACGAGCAGCTGAAAGATTCTGATGTTATAGTTTGCTCGGTAATTGGATTTCCTTTGGGAATGAGTACGACTGAGATAAAAGCTGCGGAAGCTAAAAAAGCTGTTTTGCAAGGAGCTGAAGAAATCGATATGGTGATCAACGTTGGCGCACTCCGAGATAAGAATTATGACTTTGTTCTGGCAGATATTCGAAAAGTTGCGCAAGCAAGTGCTCCGGCTCATCTCAAAGTTATTCTGGAAACTTGTTATTTAACAGATGAAGAAATCGTGAAAGCCTGCCAGCTCAGCGTGAAAGCAGGTGCTCATTTTGTAAAAACCTCAACAGGATTTGGTGCTTTTGGTGCTTTCGAGGATCACATAAAACTCATGCGGGAAACTGTGGGACCGGATATTGGTGTGAAAGCATCAGGTGGAATTAACAATTTGAAAGATGCAATTCGCATGATCGAAGCAGGTGCAAGTCGATTGGGAACTAGTGCTGGTGTTTCCATCTTAGAAGGAACTCCGATGTTGAAATTTGCACCTAAAGCCTGGCTGGAACCGGAAATTCCCTGTCATATCTGTCCGGTACGCTCTGCCAATATGAGCAAGCTTCCCAAAGGTGTTTACGCTTACTACAAAAAGAGATGTTTGAATTGTCCGCACCGTGATAAATATAATAAGTTTTACGACTAAGAGGAGGACAAGATGACTAAATTGAATTCAAATGAAATATATGGCTGGATGAATAAAATATTGAAAATTGATGTTTCCAACGGAAAGCAGGAAATTGTAGAGATCAATGATGATCTTAGAAGAAAGTATCTGGGTGGACGCGGATTGGGAGTGAAACTTTACACGGATATGTGTTCTGCTGATATCGATCCTTTCTCTGCTGAAAATGCTATAATATTCTTAACTGGTCCTTTAACTGGGCTAATTCCCACAGCTGGAAGATACCAGGTTATTTCACGTTCTCCCCAAACAGGTACGATCTGTGATGCCAGCTCCGGAGGTGTGTTTGGAAATGTTCTTAAGAAAACAGGAATTGATGGAATCGTCATAATTGGTAAAGCAGAAAAGCCGATTTATCTTTTGATAACTGATGATAAGATAGAAATAAAAGATGCATCTCAGTTATGGGGAAAGAATACTCATGAAACACGCGATGCTTTAACAGATAAATATCCAAAAGCTTCAGTCGCCAGCATTGGACCAGCCGGAGAGAATCAGGTTTTATATTCTGCAATTATGAATGATAAAGATCGGGCAGCCGCACGTGGCGGAATGGGTGCAGTGATGGGCTCAAAAAATCTGAAAGCAATAGTTGCTTTGGGAACAAAGGATATTCCTGTTGCAGATCCGGAAGGTTTGAAATTACTACTTACCAAATTAAGCAGATTGATCGACAAAAATCCTGTAACTGGAAAATCGCTTAACCTGCTGGGAACTTCTGTTTTGATGAATGTGATCAATGCACATGGAATGCTACCGACAGAAAATTTCCAACGTGGTGTATTCAATGATGCCGAAGGAATCAGCGGTGAGAAGATCACGGAAGTTTTACTGCAAAAAAGAAGTGCCTGTTTCCATTGTCCGATAGCTTGCGGACGCACAACTAAAACAGCCAATAAATCTGGTGAAGGTCCTGAATATGAATCAGTCTGGGCATTTGGTGCACAATTGGGTATTAATGATCTGACCAAAATTACAGAAGCAAATTATCTATGTAACGAACTTGGTTTGGATACGATCACAACCGGAAATACAATCGGTTGTGCTATGGAATTGTATGAGAAAGGTGCTTTCCCGCATGAATTGAAATGGGGTGACGCAAACATTCTGGAAAAACTTGTAGAAGATATTGCCTACAAACGTGGAATTGGAGAAGAACTCGCTCTAGGTTCCAAACGTTTGGCTGAGAAGTATGGACGTCCTGAACTTGCCATGCAGGTAAAAGGTCTGGAACTTCCAGCCTATGATCCGCGTGGTGTACAGGGACAAGCTCTCAGTTATGCAACTTCAAATCGTGGTGGTTGTCATATGAGAGCTTACGTTATTGCTCCTGAAATTCTGGGTTCACCCATGAATATTGATAGATATTCATCAGAAGGGAAAGCAGAGATCGTAGCTTTACTTCAGGATGTTTCTGCAGTTGTCGATAGCACTGTGTTATGTCGCTTCCTGCAATTTGCCATGAGTATTTCCACTTTTGCTGAAATGATAGAAGTTGTAACGGGAATCAAGTATACGGATGATGAACTGATGGATGTTGGTAAACGAATTTACACTTTAGAACGTGAATTCAATTCCAAAGCTGGTTTCACACGTAAAGATGATATGCTTCCTCCTAGATTTATGGAAGAAGAACTGGAAGAAGGTTCTTCCCGCCACCGGGTTGTGCAACTGGACAAAATGCTGGATGAATATTATGCAGTTCGCGGTTGGGATGAAAACGGAATTCCAACTGAGGAAACGAAGAAGAAGTTGGGGATATAATAAGACATTGTCATGGTTAGCGGAGTCGAACCATACAGGCTTAGCCCTTCGTCCTTCGATAAACTCAGGATGACACAAGCTCAGGACTAAGCTATATCAAAGGAAAATAAATGAAAGTAACTTTAGCTGGATTCAATATAGATACAAATCTGATTGAGAAACTTCCGGAAGATACTATTGCTACACCAGAGACAATATCAGCAGCTTACGCACGCATCAGCCGTGATCCACGAGATGTACCGGAATTACGCAAAGAAGCGCGGGAACAGGTTAAAAAGGCACGTCGTTCTAACAAAGCTATCGTATTTGGGATGAGCCATCATTCTGTGGCTGAACACGCATATTTTAACTTTGATATTCTACAGATCTCCCGTTTGGCTCTGGAAGAACTGGAAGCAAGACGTATCGGAGCTGCCTACACTGAAAAATCTCAACGTTACATAACTTTAAAAGGTGACTTTGTGATTCCCAATGAGTTCAGCGATGAAGATGCAGAAAAATTCAAAGAATTAGTAGAATTTCAAAATAAATTTTATCTGGATAACTTAGAAAAACTTACAAAATTCCAGTATTATAATAATCCCGAATTAGCAGAACAGGCTGAGGAAGCAATTACTAAAGGTACTTCTTCTAAAATGAATCGGGCTAAGAATACACTGGAAGGCTGGGCGAAAGAAGACGCACGTTATGCACTATGTTTGGCGACTCAGGCTCAACTTGGCATGTCTTTCAATGCAAGAACGCTGGAACATGCCATTCGCAAGATGCGACATTCCCAACTGGAAGAATGCCGTGAATTATCGCAGAAACTTTATGATGTAACCAAAGACATTGCTCCTTCTCTAATTATTCTCACCGATCCTGATGAATTTAAGAAAGCTTTTAAAGTTGAACTAAAAGATGATAATTTCGAATACACTCGTACTAACTTGAAGAAATATGTAAAAGAATTAATCAATAAATATTATGGTGAGCTACATGAAGGTATTCCTGAAATTATAGAAGATGAACATGAAAAAATAATCCTAGAATCGAATATAGATCGTAATATTGCAACGGCAATAATACACAATAATTCACAGCTATCAATTGAAAATTCTTACCGAACCGCCTGTGTAATTCTGTCGGATGAAGCTAAGGGAAGAAGTTTCTTTGCAGAAGTTCTTAAATATATCTCAGCTTTCGATTCCTTACCGCGTGAATTTGAATTTACCGGGGAATTGAAATATGAGCTGGTTGTTAGTGCCAGCAATTTTGCTCAACTAAAACGCCACCGCTTGATGACGTTGCTATCACAGGATTATGATCCCAGTTTGGGAATTACAATTCCACCCTCAATTAAAGCAATTAATGCTGAAGATGAATTGTTGGAAATTTGCCGTAGAAGCGAAGAACTTTACAATGAATTTTTACCAAAGTACGGCAAAGCTGCTGAATATTGTTTAACCAATGCACATCGACGAAGAGTGCTTATTGCAGCTAATCCTCGTGAACTTTATCATTTTTCCCGCTTGCGTGAAGATGAACATGCCCAGTGGGACATTAAAGAAACTGCCGGAGGAATGATGAAATTGGCAAAAAAAGTTGCGCCACTTTCATTTATCTATTCTGGTGGAAAAGATAAGTTTAAGATAATTAAAAATGAATAAAACTATCATAGTTTTGATAATCATTCTAATCTTAACAAGTTGTACAACATCGAAAAGTATGGCTGAAGGCAGTAGTAGTGATTCTTTTTCGTTTACAGAATTGAATTCTGCGCCGGAAGTTTTTGTGCCACCACTACAGTTTCTAGAAGCAAGTGATAATACAAGGCTAGTTTATAGAGAATATATACCCGAAAAGATAGATGCTGTACTCATATTTTATCATGGTGGAGGTGCTTACAGCAAGGCAGGATACCAGTATATCGGGGACGGTTTAAGCAAACGTTTCAATATCTTGGTAATTACACCTGATATCAGAGGTCATGGTGATTCGGGTGGAGACAGGGGAGACACTCCAAACGTGGAACAGGTCTTTAATGATATTAGTTTATTGATAAATCATATAAAGGAAAAATATCCTAAGAAAAAACTTTTTCTGGGAGGTCATTCTTCCGGTGGTGGATTAGTCTTGAATTACTCAAGTTACAAGAATCACGAAAAGGCAAGTGGTTATCTGTTTTTGTCACCACAACTTGGATTTCGTTCTGAAACAGAAATAAAAAATAATCCCAACCCTTTTGTTACAGTTAAAACAGAACTTTTTATTAACAATGCTATGACAGGATCTGATGGTAATTCCCAAGCAGTGTTTTTTAATTATTCCGAAGAAATATTCCAGACAACCAAAAATATTGCAGCAATTACCGTTAACATGGCAAATGCAATAACTCCTACATCACCATCTAAACAGATTAAGAATTTAGATCTTCCAACAGCAATTTGGATCGGAGAAGAGGACGAATTATTTAACGTAGAAAAAGTTGTATCTCTATTCAAAAAAAATAATCTTAAATCTTATACGAGTATTGTAAGCGGAGAAAAGCACCTCTCGATTTTAGTAAATGCAGCGAATTATATGGGTCCCTGGATATTAGAGAAAGCGTTAGAAAAGTAATATAGTAATCAAAATTGAAAGAAGTTAAAGAAAAAATATATATATAATCTTATTTGTTAACCATCTTTAAATTAATAATCTAACGGCAAAACCGCAACAGTTAATAAGTGTATTCTATTGAAATAGATAGGATGAAGATGAAGATTGAGTGGAGGAATGGGAACGAGTTGAGGAAATCAAAAAAATAATAATTCTTCCAATCAATATTTCATCTACTGATAATTATCAAACTTTATTTATCTTCGTTATAATTTTATCGATTTTCTGATAATGTTTATTAAATAAAGCCTTATCAGTTTGAACATACATTATCAAAGTAAACAATTTTATTGAATTACTCATTTGGCATGTTAGACCACTTATTCGATTATATTCATTATCTCTATAATCAGTATTGTTGTTTTCACCCATCTCTTTATATGATCTCATACCACCATGTACATAAGAAGAGGACTTTGAATATTCTTTAATAAGTTTCCCGAAAAATGTAGATGTTTCATCATTATCTCTATAAAGCTCTTTGTTTAAGAATTTCATGATACTGTTAAATGATAATTTCTTCAATTCATCATCAATTTCTTTTCTAGTTTTATTGCCGAACCGAGGATTATCTTTCAAAAATATGTCCCAAATTTTTATTTTGAATTTTGGTTCAAATAATTGTTGCTCTGAAACTTGTGATTTGAACATCTCTAGAGTTTCTTTTGCTTTTCCATATTCCATATAGTTTTTTGCGAAACTATCTGATTTAGTTTTTGCCCAGTTCATGAAAATATATTTGAATCGAAAGAAATGTTCAATCAAGCTTCTAAATAATATTTTTACAGCATAGTTATTGTCTGTTTCGCAACAATCAAAAATTGAATTTTTAATGAAAGTAGCACTTGTATCAAACATGCTAATCAAGATGCTAGTATTGGGAAATTCTTTATTAAAAGTCGAATTTGTCGTTTTTGGAAAGTATTTTTTAAATTCTTCAAAAACTTTATCATCTAAAATTCTATATTTATCTAATACATTCATATAAGATTTAAACTTACCCAAGTCCAAAATTGAAAATTTTACTTTTGAGAAAAATGTCAAAGGTTTTGTTTGTTGTTGTTATATATTAAGTTATTCACAATTAATCTTCAATTGCATCACTTTTTCAAAATTAGTTAGGATCTTCTCGTCTTTTATTTCAAAAATGCAAGGTTTCGATTTTCTCACAGTTAGATCTTAAAGATAGAATCGTAGAAGTTGTACATCAGTTACAGGTTAATAACTAAATAAAAAAACGCCCTGTTTTCAGGGCGTTTTATATATATTTTAGACTATTTCATCAACAGCATTTTCTTTGAAACTTCAGAAGTTGCTGTTTCCATTTTTACAAAGTACATTCCGCTCGCGGTAGAATTGCCATAGTTGTCTTTTCCGTTCCAGACAAAGTTTGTAGTTTGTACAACCTCATTATTCACGATCGTCTTCACAAGCTGACCCTTTATATTGAATATCTCAACAGAAATAGGATGCTGAATATCATTCTCATTTATCGAAAGAGCAATATTAGTTGTTGGATTAAATGGATTTGGATAAACAGAAATTGAATTGATCGCAGTTATATTGATTGTATTTTCTTCTGAATCTGTTATTTCCAATTCATAAGGATTTGGTCCACCATAAGCACCCATATCGTTACGAGAACCATCAACATCATTGTACATTGCATCAGGATTTCCTGCATCGATGCAAGGTGAACCTGTTTGCAGACTCCAGTTTGCTGTAAGTCCGTCATAACCTGATCCATCTCCATCTGAAGGTGAAACAAAGAGAGGATTTTCATCAATATTACCTTCTCCTGCAAATCCGCCGGTTACACAACTATATGTGATCTCCGGAGTACTTTGCGGGAAGTATATTTCACCATTATCAATGATTATCGAGTTAGTGATAGTTGGAATCGAACTTAACAGGAACATTAAGTATGGAGTATTATTTGTTGATTCATTATTTGATATTGTGTTATTGATCATTGTCACATTTGAATCATTTTTTAAACTGAAAGCTCCCCATTGTCCTGTGTTATTTGCAACTATATTATTGCTGATCTCAGGAGATGATGCAGTACATCTAATAGCTCCGGCACAATTTGAACTTGTGTTATTTACAATAACATTTTGAGAGATAAAAACATCATTGGACCCAACTACTTCAATAGCTGCAGCTTGTGATGACGTATTATTATCATGTATAATACATCCAACAATATCAACTTTTGAATCACCCTCTACTTTGATGGCAGTAACACTTGCATTGGAAATCTCGCAGTTCGCAAGAATATTATTTTCCTGGCTAAGAAAGAACCTTATACCAGTCCAGGAAGTATCAGAAGTAAAAATAATTGGCTCACTTCGTGTTTCAGAAGCATCAGCTACAAGAAGACCATTCACAAGCAATTGAGCATCATTCTCTATATTGATCTCAGCACCTTCAGAAATAACGAGTTGATCTTCATCTGAGATATTTGCATCGTCGGTTATTATATATGTATTACCGGCAATCCAGATACCAGAAAGAGGTCCGGAAATATTCGAACCGTCCGTAACTGTAATATACTCTTCATTCGTAATTGAAGATGTTTCTCCATCCATAGTTATAGTTAATGTAACATCGTAAGTGCCTTGTTCTGTATAAAGGGAATATGGATCTTCCACTGTACTGTCAATTTCTCCATCACCATCAAGATCCCATTCCCAGCTTTCAATACCAACTCCTGGAGTAGATATACTTTCGAATTGCACACCGAGATATGCAGGTCCACTTGTAACATTTGCTTTCATTAAGGCATTAAGTCCGAATGACTCTATCGCAAGATTCAAGGCTGGTGCTACACTTGAAAAAGAATTGTCATTATAATAGCATTCATTATTTGCTCCGATAACTGCGAATAGTGGTACCCAACCATTTCCAAATGGACCAGAAGAACTTATGCCATAAAAGTGAGTATGACCAGCTCCCCAATTTGTTTCAGAGACGAAATAAACATTACCATCGGGATATTGCATTTGTTGTTCCCATAAAGCTTGGAATTGCGGCGCCGCCGCAGTACAGCCAGGTCAACCAGTACTTCCCCAAAATAATACTATCGCTACACCTTGTTCCGTTAGTTCATAAATATCATGCGCTGTACCGGTATCATCTGTCCAAAAATAATTAGCAACAGTGTCACCTACGTTATAAGCTCCGAATAACGACATTGCTAAAATTACTAAGCCTAAAATCAAAATCGTTTTTTTCATTTTTGAGTCCTCTTTTTTTTATTTTATTAAGATCATTTTTTTAACTGCAGAATTTTCTACTCCAGTTAGTTTATAAAAATAAATTCCTGAAGTAACAATAATACCATTATTATTTGTCCCATCCCAAACGATATTTCCACTTGAGTTAAGATCTCTAAATGTTTTTTTTAATTGCCCTTTTGTATTATAAATAGAAATGCCGGCATTTGCAATTTCTTGAGGAGTTAGTGTATACAAAATTGTAGTACTTGGATTGAACGGGTTTGGATAGTTTTGAGATAGTTTGTTATAGATAACAAGTTCATCGTCAGCACTAACAATATAATCAGCAGTTCTAAAAGAGAAGTTATAGATCAAAGGATCTGTTAGATCTCCTTCATTGAAAGTAAAATCAAAAGTAAAAGCATCTGTGCTTTCTACTGATATAGAAATATGAATCTGTTTTGAAGCACCTGCTGCTAGGCCTATAGGAACAGGCCAGTCAGACACAAAACAATTTGAAGTATCGCAAATACTTAGATACCAGTCTGTAGGTAAATTCTGGTAAGTATACATAAAAGTATAAGTTAAAGAATCAACTCCGGTATTTGTAATGGTGATCCACTCAGTCTCGTATATGTAACCAGTTCCTGCAAATGCAGATCCTACAATATCCGGATCAAATGGAATATCCACGTTTAGTTCAGCAAAAAGTAGCCCGATACTAATAACAAATAATGTTAGTAAAATTAATTTTTTCATCTTTTATCTCCTTAAATTTAAAATGTTGTTGTTAAGGTCAGGCGTAACCCATCAAATTCTGCTTGATTTTTACATACACCATTACGACAGACAATACCGCCTTTTTCTTTACCATAAAATAAGCGAACATCAGTATTGTTGAAGATTGTTGTGGCAAGTTCTCCACCGATCCAAAATTCACCATCGTCACCGTCTTCCGATTCATCCGAGTTACCTATCTGATTTTCTACAGCAATTGATAATGAGTAGTTACCAATGGCAACATCTGTCTGTAAACGTGGTTCATAATGAGAATGACTACCGGTTATTTTATCAACTTCTTTATATTGATATTCAGTTTTTATCAAAACAGGATTTTCATTAACTAAAAAATCAAAAGTAAGAGTTGGAGTTATCTCCTGGTACCATCTGTTAGCATCTTCTTTGTTAATTTGCTCCAATGTTTCCACTTCTGCTTTGAACGACCAGTTATCAAAATCATGTTTGAATTCAGTGTAGAGATTGGATAATCTAACTTTGAAATTATTGTTCCAACCTTCAGCATAATTTACTACAAGTTCATTTTCATAGTTTGGAAGATAACGGATCTCTCCCATAAATCCTTCTTCGTCTTTTCCTGAATCCCAACTATGTTCTAATTGTTGTCCGCTATGATTAACCATCGGCAGGTCGGAAATTCTCACATTAAAATTTTCATAATTTTTGTAAGCTCCCATTAAAGTAAATTTTCCTAAATACGAGGTTAAATTGGAGTAGATAGCTGTTCCTTCCAAATCTTCATCATCTTTACTTGATGAATACTCAGTCTGCAGATCAACAAGGGAAGATGAGTAACTTAGTTTTCCAGCATAAATGGTTCTATTATTATATTCATCATCTTCTACATCAATAATTTCTTTGTGCAGCACATAACTTCCACCAACAGAAATTTGATCTGTTATGTTCACGTCCGTATCAAAAGCTCCTACTTGATCATACTCATCCTCAAATGCCGGATCAAGATTATCGCTCTTCATAAGTCCGCCAAAAAGCTGGATTTGCCAATTATCATAAACTGGGTTAACATATCCACCGATCAACCTGGAATCTGTTTCAAAATCATCGTCATAAAAATTATGCATGATAATCCCCGAGCCGACAACAGCTTCAAATATTCCTATTTGAGCAAACCAGAAATCAGATTCATATTGCAAATAATACTCATCAAGATAGTTTTCATTTTCTTCTGTATTCAATTGATCTTCAAGAGCTGCATCACTCATATCTTCGTTGATTAAAATGAATTTACCAAATTTAGGATGGTAAAAATCATACTTAAAACTTGCTCTAAAATTATTGTATTGAGCCTGTAATTGAAACTTATCTGAGAAATAACTGCGATGCTCAATAATTCTATTTGAATTTACATATTTGCATTCATTCACTCCTGAAATATTCAATTCTGAATAGAGCAAATTTACAGATAAACTTATTAAAATCATCAATAAGAAAGTTTTCTTCATTTTTTCACCATTAATGTCCTGATTGTTCTGTCTCTTTCTGTTCAAGTTCGGTTGGTATTTTATCTTTAATGTCTGATTCACTTGTAATGTTCGATTCCAACTTTGGTTTAGTTTCTTTAATATCCATTTCGTCTGAAATTTTTGATTCAAGTTTAGGTTCTTCTTTTTGCACTTGTTCTTTCAACCATTTAATGATCACTTCTTCATAGTGTTTTTCATCACCTCGTTGATAACCGGTATGGTCGTAAATGATCATTCCATCCTGATCTATGATAATAGTATGGGGAATGCTGGTAATATTGAATTGTTTTTGGACTACTTTTTTGGGATCAAATAATGTTTGAAATTTGAATTTATTAGATTTAATATGAGAAATGGCTGCTGATTTTTTTCGGGGCTTATCCGTGTTGATGGCTATAACATTTACGCTATCATATTTTTCGTGAAGTTCATTTAGTTTAGGAAGTCCATTTTTACAAGGAACACACCATGTTGCCCAAAAGTCTAAAATGACCAGTCCTTCTTTTTGGAAATCAGATAGTTTAACTTGCTTACCTTCAATGTTTTCCAGTTTGAAATCACCGGCTTTCTCTAATGCAATTAATTGCACTGCTAACAGCATGATCAGAAATATAGTAATAATATTTTTCATAATTCTACTCCTAATTATTAATTTGTACTTCAATAACATTGTGAACTGCACAAGTATTTTGATTGTATGGTATTTCTAGAGTCTGAATCCATAAAACCAATGTTAAGTCATCCGGTAAACCTGTTGAATTATCCATATACCATTGTGGAAGCGTATTTAGTTCAGTAAGTTCAAAACTAACTGGTTCCCTAAGGTCAAGCTCTGAAATATCTATTGTTTCTCTCTTAAGCGCTATGTTATGATGTGGTTCATCATGATAATTTAGATATTCATCATTATAATTTTCCATCAAAACTGCAACTAAAGCAAGATTATCAGTAGAAACAACAGGATCAAGATCAATTTGAACTGAACCAGTTAATAATGTATCTGACATGTTTATTTGTACATTAGATAATGAAGCTAAAAGTGGTTCTTGCAGAAGTGGAGTTATCGCTGCGTCGATCTCAGTTTTCACATCTTCAACACTTGGAGCACTATATACTATATGACTGTTCCCATTCACAATTCCAAAAGGTAAAGTTCCTGCAAATGGATAGTAGAATATAGGAGGATCATCTATAACCAATTCATCATCTCCAAAGTGATATTCCACATATGAGAATCTACTTCCGTATTGCATTCTCAATTCATGCAAGGCATCTTCTGCATTGGGGCAATTACTGCACCACTTTCCCGTGAACAGTTCTACCATAACTTTTTTTTTATTGTTTTGATCTCCATAAAAAACAAATCCTTCATTTTCTTTAATTAAGAAGTCAATGAATGTAGTATCTGCAAGGATTTCGTGATTACTATTTGTTGCTGTAAAATGCCAATTTATGTGTAGTGAAGGAGAAATTGTAATATTATCAGCTATGAACGTTGTATTCGGGTCGATAAGGAAAAAACTAGTAAAATAATCGTACTTCTCATCTTTTGTGGTATCTTGATTAAAATAGTTATCTGAGAATAGAAAACTAATTTCCAGAAAATTATTTTGATTCGTATTGGAAAACAACTCTGCCATTGAATTAGCAAATTCGCTTAATCCAATATTGCTAATACTAGGTTCTAAAATGTGCTCAAATCTATCACAGGCAAAAAGTATTAAAACCAGGCTGATTAAGATTAGGAATTTCTTCATTTTTCCCCTCTATTTTTTTGGAGCTAATGTAATGTATGTTGGTAAGCCAATTATCTCAAAATGCTTTAGTATCTCTTTTGTTGGAGAAGCTTTGAGATTTTCAGCTTTATATTTAACCAAAATGTAATTGTCAAATTCTTCAATCACCTTTTCATCCTTAAAAGTAGTTGCATCCATTGCCAGACAGTTCTTACACCAGGTTGCCCAAAAATCTATGAAAACTGGTTTCCCTGTTTTCTTTGCTTCATTTAGACCTTCAGTGATCGAATGTATCCATGGGAGTTCGGAGGTTTCATGAGGCTCTGCAACATATTCAATCGGTTTGTTACTTTTGAATATTTTAACACTTGTATAAATATAGAATATTGCAATTACAAGAATTATAATTCCAAAAATTATCTTCACCCATTTCATCCAGTTACCAGGTTTAGGTAGGAAAGAGAGTCCGGCTCCGGCAAAAGGCCATGGGATAGCCATTCCAATACCAAGTAAAAATGGAAGTAGTAATCCTGCTGGATTGCCAGCGGTATACAGCGATGTTGAATATATAATAACTGAGATCAAAACTGGTGCAACACAAGCTCCAGCCAATACAGCTGCTATAACTCCAAGAATAAATACAGTAATATATTTTCCCTTATTTTTGCCTCCAAATTTATTACTTTGAAATTTGGAGAAATCAATTGGAATAATATCAAACATTGCCAGAGCTAAAACAATAAACAGAGTTGCAATTGCAATATTGAACCATGGAGATGAATTAATAGTGCCGAATTGAGAACCTGTAAGAACAACAATTACCCCCAGTAATCCATAAGCCAAAGCCATTCCCAAACCATAAATTCCACCGATCAAGAATCCTTTTGCTTTTGATTCGGATTGTGTACCTGCTCCCAAAACAGCAATGGTTATTGGCATCATCGGAAGAACACAAGGAGTCAAATTTAAAGCAATTCCACCTAGTAAGATCAAAATGATTATAAGCCAGATACTCATATTTGCAAATTTGTTTGTATTAAATGAACCCGGTTCTTTTGAATTTTCTAGAAATGATGCAAAACCTTCACTGTTTTGATATCCAGCTGCTATCCCTGTAATCTCAAAATCATCTAATAAAATAATAATTTCATCAATATTATCTGTTGCTTCAACGTTTTCGTGTATTTTTTCTACTTTCTCTTTTTTAAGAACTTCTACATCCGCCGATAGAGATAAACTAAATTCAACTTCTTCAGGCATGAAGCAAGTTCCACTTTCATTACAGAATTGATATCCTGCATAAACTTGGATTAAGGGATTT
>Ga0307991_1000781_pt1 | contig 22946 bp, 37 predicted proteins | sample EllFjometagen131_FD_203146 | JGI IMG/M metagenome (GOLD analysis project Ga0307991, IMG submission 203146) | Marine microbial communities from Ellis Fjord, Antarctic Ocean - #131 | ecosystem: Environmental > Aquatic > Marine > Unclassified | place: Southern Ocean | collected 2014-10-08 | reverse complement strand
GCAAAAAAACTTTAGCAGGCTAATCAACGGCCACGAAAATCAAGAAGTACATGAAAAACAGGCCATTTTATGGCTAGAAAATATTTACATCCGGCTAAAACTGGCTACTTTTCAACACCTTTCTTATATCAAAATTCCAAGAAATCTAAAAATAAATTGACAGCTTATCAGATTTAAGTTAGTGAAATCCGTAAATAAAAATCGATTTTTCAGGATATCCTATTGAAACAAAATAAAAAAATTCTGGTAACCGGTGGCGCCCGCAGTGGCAAAAGCGCCTTCGCCCAGCAAATGGCGGAACAGCTACCCGGGCCCCGGGCTTATCTGGCCACCGCCCAGATCCTTGACGATGAAATGAGGGAACGGGTTGTCCGACACCAGGCACAGCGGGGCCAGGAATGGCAGGCCACGATTGAAGAACCCTATGCCCTCGACACTTCCCTAATGCAAGCGGCTTCCCGTTTTCCGGTCATCATGGTAGACTGCATGACCATCTGGCTGACCAATATACTGCTCTCTAACCAGGAAACTCCCGGCATTGTCCTGCAAAAGGTTGATCAATTGATCGCCTCACTGCAAGACTGTACCTCCACGGTCATTATGGTCACTAATGAAGTTGGACTCGGAATTGTCCCTGAAAATCCCTTGGCCCGGCAGTTCCGTGATCTGGCCGGATTCGCTAATCAGAAACTGGCGGCGGCCTGTGATACCGTTTATCTGGTCAGTTGCGGCCTGTCGCTGAAACTTAAATAGTGTTCATCCGGAAACGCTCATTTCCTGATGAACGCTTTCAGCGATTAGCAGTCAGCTTTCAGTAAAGTATTTTTTAAAAAAAACTTCTTCAGCTGAAAGCTAAAAGCTGACAGCAAATTCGGAAACACCAGTTTCCGAATGGAAACAAATAAGATGCTGACATCATTCCACTTTGCCCTGTCTTTTTTAACCACCCTGCCCTTCTCTTTTAAAAAATCACTTTCACCCAGGGAAATAGCCGCTTCGCTTTCCTGTTTTCCCCTGGTAGGTTTCTTGCTAGGATTGATTATTTCCCTGGTTTTCTACCTGTTTACCCCCCTACTACCCCGCCAAATAAACAGCGTAATTATACTCATCATCTTAGTTGTGCTTACCGGAGGATTTCACCTGGACGGAGTAGCAGACACTGCCGATGGTTTTCTTAGTGCCCGCAGCCGTCCAGAGGACATTCTTAAGATCATGAAAGACAGCTCTATCGGTACCATGGGTGCCCTGGGTCTGATACTCGTTTTACTGCTAAAATATACCACCATTACTCAGCTTCCCAACCAGGAGGTTATCCCCTGCCTAATTCTTCTGCCCGCCTACGGTCGCTTTACCATTGTAATCCTAGCCTATCTGGCATCCTATGCCCGCAAAGAAGGCGGGCTGGGTGAGGCTATTACCCAACAGGTTTCCTTACGTGAAATCGCTTATGCTGCGGCATATACCATCATCGGCACTTTGCTGTTAACGGGGTTTAAGGGCCTTATGGTTCTGATAATTATCACTTTTTACGCCTGGGGAATAAAAATTTATGCCACCCGGCGGATTGGCGGCATCACTGGTGACCTGCTTGGATTTTGCTGCGAAAGCAGTGAAGCTCTGGCCTTGGTCTGCTGGGTCGCCCTTTTACATTAAAGATTCCCTCCTGACGGTCACTTGTGTTAAACCTAAATTAAGCGATTAGCTTTTAGCAGTTAGCTATTAGTTTAGTAATTACAAGATGTTTAATTTTACAGATCTTCACCCGTTGGATGTTGTTACTAATCAACGTAAAGCCCTGATTTTTAAAAGCTAAATGCTAATGGCTAATAGCTCAGCTTAGGTTAAAATATTTTTATGACTAAGGAATCACCAACCACTATTTTCTTGCTTCGCCACGGACAAACAGTCAACACCCTTGATGGCAAATTCCGTTATAACGGGCACATTGATGTTGATGTAACCGATGAATCCCTGGAAACCATGAAAAGCATTGCCCAACAACTGGACGCCCATGCGATCACCCATATCTACTCCAGTGATCTGCGCCGCAGCCAGGCCGGAGCCGTTATGATTGCCAATAAGCTGAAATTACCCCAGACATCATTACCTGCTTTCAAAGAAATAAAGATGGGGTGTTGGGAGGGTTTAACCTATGACGAAGTCAAGGAACAATACCCTGAACAGATTAAAAAAAAATTTACTGATTTTATCAACTACAGAATTCCTGGCGGTGAGACCATCCCTGAAGTGCAAAATCGGGTTTTCAAGCAATTAGATGAGCTACTACAAAACCATAGCGGTGAGCAGTTGGTAATTGTTGCCCATGGCGGAATCAATATGCTGATTATCTGCCAAGCCCTGCAAATGGCAGCGACTGACATATTTCGGCTGAAACAGGATTTCTGCTGCGTTAACCATCTTGACTATTACCATGATTTTGTCCAGGTAAACTTGGTGAACGGCCCATGTCTTCCTTGAATGCAAACAGGTTTTACTGGATAATTATCCTCCTTTGCACTTGCTGCCTGGGCTGCATGGCCAGGAAGTCCCACTTTGACTATTCATTACCCAAACAATCCCGACTGATCAAAAGCCAGGAAGGAATCGCATCATGGTATGGCAAGGATTTTCATGGGGAAAAAACCTCCAGCGGTGATATCTATGACATGCACAAACTAACGGCTGCTCACAAGGAATTGCCGTTGGGCAGTCTGGTCAAGGTAACCAACCTGGAAAACCGACACCAGGTTGAGGTCCTGATCAATGACCGAGGACCATTTATCCGTGGACGAATTATTGATTTGTCCTATGCGGCGGCCAAAGCCCTTGACATGGTTGATCAGGGTACAGCCCTGGTACGAATCATACTAATTTCGCCACCACCAGCCGCCAACAAACAATCAGTTTTTCCTTTGACCTGCTACTATGGCATTCAGGCCGGATCTTTCGCCAACCGGAAAAACGCCCAGGTGCTATATGTAAAATTACAGGCATTGACTAAAGATGTTTTCATGCAGACCACGACCTGTGGCAAGAGAACCTGCTACCAAGTGAGGGCTGGCTGGTTTGCCAACCGCCAGCACGCGGTACAACTTGCCAGCAAACTTAAACAAAAGGGTTTTGAATCAATCATAATTTCACAAAATCATGATTGATCGCTTCTGAATTAGTAATTTACTCCTGAATTCCTGTCACTCTTTTCAGTACCCCCTTGAGGGGTATAAAAAACAAGAAATTGTCGGGAATACATTCAGGATGTTCGGGCTTGGCTCATAGCCGTGTCTACCAACGGGCAGGCGGGTTTGGCCGCCGAACGAATCACCAGGACGGTGATTCCCGGCGGATGCCTCGTCGGCCGGCCATGGACGGCCGACGAGAATGAGTGAGAGCCATGCCAGAACATCCCGATACATTGATTTGGGTTGCGGGCGTTAGCCCGCGTTAGATTCAAGATGTAGATATAAGTGAAATCTTTACCGTAGAGGACGTTCATGTCATCTCCTGATATTATTACCATTACCAAGAATAAAAAGGTTGCTGACAATTTTCTTCGTCTCTGCGTCAAACAACCGCCGCTTTTTATCTGCACGATAGCGACCACGGAAACAGCTGCCATTCCCGGCATCTCTGCAGCTGGCGCCAACCCTGAGCTGATTTGTTACACTGCAGCAGCGGATGTAGAAGCCCTCTACTATGGTAAAGCCCGTTGCCTCGATAAAATTCCGGAAAATCCCCAGGGACCACCTTCGCCTGTCATCATCACCATGGCAGCCAGGGAAGCAGTGGACTGCCCGATGGTTATTGTTGATGCCGGAAATTCCATCAGGCCACAGATTCCCTTACTGGTAGCCGGACAGACACCCGGAAAATCAATTATCACCCCATTACCGGTAGCAAACGCTCAGGAGTTACTGGCCCAAGGGCTTATGATTGGGGAAAACCTTGGCCAGCTGGGGAAAACGCTGGTCATGGGAGAAAGTGTTCCGGGAGGAACCACCACGGCTTTAGCTCTGATGGAGGTTTTGGGAATAAACGCTTTTGGCAAGATCAGTGGAAGTATGCCGGGAAACAACCCGTCATTGAAAGAGAAGATCATCACCGGAACGATGACAGAAAAAGGTCTGGTTCGTGCTTCCCTGGTTTCTGATCCTCTGGCTGCTGTCTCCATGATGGGCGACCCCATGCAGATTGTACAGGCAGGCATGGCACTGGCAGCCAGTCGCTATACTCCGGTAATCCTTGGAGGTGGCACTCAAATGTTGGCGGTTGCCGTACTCATCGGCAGACTTCTCGAGCTGCAAAACTTTGACCGACTGCCAGCAATGCACCGTGAACGCTGCATAACTGCCATCAAGGATGCCCGTTTAGAAAACTTAGGAATTGCCACCACTGCCTGGGTTTCCGAAGATAATTATGCTGATATCAGGGGACTTGCCGGCCAATTGCCGGCGAAGATCCCCATGTATGCCGCCCGGTTAAATTTCATAACCTCCAGGCACAAAAATCTGCAGCTTTACGAACAGGGATTCGTCAAGGAAGGGGTCGGAGCCGGAGCTCTTGCCCTGACCGCATTTTTATACCTTGAAATGGATAACAACGACCTATTGCCTGCCATAGAAGCGATTTATGAGCGTATCTACCTCTCAGACTAAAATTCCTCCCCCCTTAAGAACCCTGATTGAAGCCTACCTCAATTCACAGGCGCATCATTCAGTGCCTTTCTCGTCCTGCCTCTTGGCCGGTGACGGTTCTGACCGCAAATATTACCGGATTCAGACCTGCCTTCATGAAAAACATTTGATTGCCGTTGACGCTTCACATGGTTGGGGAAGATTCCGGCAAATAAACAGCATCAGGGTAACCGAAAATCATTCATTCATGTATTTGGCTCAGCATCTATCCCAACTTGGATTTCCCGTTCCCCAGGTTTTTTCAAGCAGCCTGGACAGCTGTTATTATCTTTTGCAGGATCTTGGCACCACAACTCTTTATGGCTTAATCAATGGTGGAAATTGGGACACTGATATTCACCTTTATTATCGCCAGGCTCTGATCCTGCTGATCAAAATGCAGCACAAAACCAGCATAACCTTCAAACCTTCATGGTGCTATGCCGGTGGATATTATGATCGGAAACTGATCATTTCCCACGAACTGGAATATTTTGTAAAATCTTTTGCCATCCCTTTTGGAAATATCAGCCTGTCAAATGCTGAGCAAAAAATCCTTTTACTAGAATTCAACCAGCTTGCTGACCAAGCGTTAGAAGCTCCCTGCCGCTATTTTCTCTATCGTGATTACCAGTCTAAAAACCTGATGATCAAGAATGGACGGATCTGGTTGATTGATTTCCAGGGAGCCCGGCTGGGCCCTCCCTATTATGATCTTGCTTCTTTGATCAATGATCCCTACGTCAACATGCCATTTCCAATCAGAAATAAACTTCTTGATTACTATTACGAGCATGCCGCCAGGCCATTATCCCTGCCCCCGCGCCAGCGATTCAACCAGTTTTTCACCCTTTTTTCCCTGATTCGCGGCCTGCAGGTTTTAGGTGCTTTCGGCTTTTTATCAGACCAGAAAAAACGACTGCATTTCCGCACTTACATCCCCCAGGCATTGGATGATATAAAACGTTTCGCTGCAGATCCCCAGATAACAGCTGAAATTCCTGCCCTTGGACAGCTGATCTCAAAGCTCTCCTTCAAACCTTGACGGCTGCTGAGTAACTGTAAATATTCAGTTAACAATGAAAACGAGATAACTCTCACAAAGTCACAAAGACACAGGGGAAACCAAACTTCATTTACCCATCTCCGTGGCTCTGTACCTCCGTGAGAAAAACAATTGCCCTGCATAACTAAAAAAAGCATGGCCATTATGACCATGCTCTTCAGATAAAACAGCTTTCATTCAGTTTTTTATTCTTTGGGCTCTGCTTCCTTAGTCTCACCTTCTTCATCAACCGCAGCTTCAGGTTCAGATTCGGAACTTTCAGCCTCGGCTACTTCCTGAGCCTCACTTTCAGCCTCAGCAACATTCTCTTCAACTGCCTTTATTTCTTCAATTCCGGCAGCGATTTCGGCCTCAACTCCCTGTTTAACTTCTTCTGATATGGAAGTAATCTTTTCAGCAACCGGTTTTTCCTTCTTCACCATCTTACGGGCAGTAAAAGTCACCACCGACATGGGCGCATTATCACCAGCACGAAACCGAGATTTGATCACCCTTGTATAACCACCGGGACGATCCTGGAATCGGGGGGCGATTTCATCAAATAACTTTTTGACCAATACATGATCATTCAACAGTTTAAATGCCTGACGACGGGCATGCAAGCTGTTCTTCTTACCCAAAGTCACGAGCCGATCGGAAAGTCTTCTCAACTCCTTGGCCCGGGGCAACGTCGTTTCAATGGTTTCATACTTAATTAATGATCCAGCCAATGACCGCATCATCGCTTTCTGATGGCTGGGTCCATATCCCAGTCTCCTGCCTACAACTTGATGTCGCATCCCCTTTTTCTCCCTTTATCCACTGGCAAAACCGCCCGGCTACAATCAGTAACAGCGGCAGATCAGTTACATACTCTTATTCTTCATAATCGTCGATCATGACTTTTTTAATCATCTCGGCATTTTCAGGATCAAAATCCGTTACCTTCACCCCCAGCGACAAACCCATCTGACTGAGAATATCCTTGATTTCATTCAGGGATTTACGACCAAAGTTCTTGGTCGTCAACATCTCTGCTTCGGTTTTCTGCACCAGCTCTCCGATCAGTCTGATGTTGGCATTTTTCAGGCAATTAGCTGAACGTACTGATAATTCCAGCTCATCAACACTGCGATAAAGATTCTCGTTAATGACTGGTTTTTGTACTTCATCTACTATTTCTTCTTCAACCGGAGGTTCACAACTCTCGTCAAAGTTTATAAAAACATTCAACTGTTCCTTCAGAATTTTAGCTCCATAGGCTAACGCATCATCAGAAGTGATACTACCATCCGTCCAAATTTCAATGGTCAACTTATCATAGTCTGTCTGCTGACCAACCCGGGCATTAGAAACCACATAGGTCATTTTCTTAATTGGTGAGAAGACCCCATCAATAACAATTGTTCCCAGGGGAAATTTCCGATTTTCCTCTGTTTGACCCGCTGGGACATATCCTTTCCCGGTCTCTGCAGTCAATGTCATTTTCAAGACAGCATCTTCATTAAGAGTAGCAATATGATGATCAGGATTCAGTATCTTCACATTATGATCAGTGACAATATCACCGGCAGTAACTTCCTTTTTATCCGTTCCCCGAATATCAAGAGACAAGGTTTTTGGCTTGTCAACAAACATCTTCAAACGAACACCCTTCATATTAAGAACAATCCGGGTCACGTCCTCAACAACACCGGGAATCGTGGAAAATTCGTGCTGAATACCATCAGCATGCAAGGAAGTGATCGCAGCACCCTGCAGAGAAGAAAGCAGCACCCGCCGCAAAGCATTCCCAAGGGTAACCCCATAGCCGATCTCCAGGGGCTCAACCGTAAACTTGCCATATTCTGAAGTCAGGGTTTCCTGATCAACTTGCAAGCCTTTAGGAGCAATCAAATCTCGCCAATTCTTATATTTCATTGATATATCCATAGCATTCCTTAACGAGAATAGAATTCGACAATCAGCTGTTCATTGATTGTCTGGGCAATATCCTCACGTTTGGGCAGTGACGTAACCGTCCCTTTAAAGTTATTCTTATCCAAATCAAGGAATGCCGGCAAGCCCCGCCGTCCGGCAGCATCAAGTGCCTCAACAATCCGACCAACTTTCCGACTTTTTTCACGCAACTCAATAACATCCGTGGCTTTAACCTGAAAAGAAGGAATGTTTACTTTGGCCCCGTTAACCATAAAATGACCATGACGAACAAGCTGCCTGGCTTCATTTCTGGTATTGGTAAATCCCAACCGATAAACAATGTTATCAAGGCGCCGCTCAACAAGAACCAAAAGATTTTCGCCAGTGACTCCCTTCTGCCGGTCAGCCCGCTGGAAGTAACTACGAAACTGTTTTTCCAGCAATCCATAAATCCGACGGACCTTCTGTTTTTCCCGTAACTGGACACCATATTCAGAAAACTTAGAGCGCCGTTGGCCATGCTGTCCAGGGGCATAAGCCCGCCTGTCCACAGCGCACTTATCCGTATAGCATCGATCGCCCTTTAAAAAAAGTTTCACGCCTTCTCGCCGACAAAGTCGACAAACAGCATCTTTATACCTTGCCAAAACAGCCTCCTTTAGACCCTTCTCCGTTTGGGTGGCCGACACCCGTTATGTGGAATAGGGGTTATATCCTTAATAACCTTGATGGTCATCCCCGCAGCCTGAATCGCCCGAATGGCCGATTCACGGCCTGCACCCGGCCCTTTAACCAGCACTTCCACGGTCCGCATCCCATGCTCCATGGCCCGCCGTGCTGCCTCTTCAGCTGTTTGCCGGGCAGCAAATGGGGTACTTTTTCGTGACCCTTTAAAGCCAACAACTCCCGCACTAGCCCAAGCAATCACATTACCATTAAGATCAGTAAAAGTAACCTGAGTATTATTGAAAGTGGCCTGAATACAGGCAACTCCCACCGGAACATTCTTTTTTACTTTTGCTTTTGTAATTTTTCCTCTGGGTTTGGCCATTTTCCCTCCACAAACCTAATAACCGGCAATATAACTGTCAGCTACCAGCTAATTCACTATTTCTCTATCAATCAGATGCTACAACTCACTATCCCGGATTGTCACCTTCCTGCAGATAGCCTATCTTATTTTCATCCCAAGGTAATGATATTATTATTTACGATTGCGAGCCACTGGATTTCGACCCGGCCCTTTTCTGGTCCTGGCATTGGTTTTGGTTCTTTGCCCCCTTACGGGCAGTGAACGACGATGCCGCAATCCCCGGTAGCAACCAATATCCATCAGCCTTTTGATATTTGCACTTACCTCACGGCGCAAATCGCCTTCAATATAGTTCTCTTTAGCAATTATTTCCCGAATTCGACCTAATTCATCGTCCTGAAGCTGGTCCGCACGGATATCATGATTTATCTGTGCTTCCTCAAGGATCTTCTGGGCCTTACTTTTGCCGACCCCATAAATATAGGTAAGTGCTATTACGATCCGCTTATTCGGTAATACTACCCCTGCAATTCTAGCCAATTCCCACTCCTCCTCGTATCGGGTTTATCCCTGGCGCTGTTTATGCTTTGGGTTTACACAAAGTACCCTCACGACGCCACGCCGTTTAACTATCTTACACTTGTCACACATCTTCTTAACTGATGCCCGGACTTTCATTATCTGTCCCCCCTCCACTTTTCAATACCTACAGGCGCTACTTAGCCCGGTAAGTAATTCTCCCCCTGGTAAGATCATAAGGAGATAATTCCATAGTTACTGTGTCACCGGGTAGGATCTTAATGAAATGCATCCTCATTTTCCCGGATATATGGGCAAGAACCCGGTGGCCGTTTTCCAACTCTACACGAAACATTGCGTTAGGCAACGTTTCCAACACCTTACCCTGCACTTCTATCACATCTTCTTTTTTGGCCATGTGTATCCTTGCTGCTTTCTCTTTAATCAGCCCAATCAATCATCTAACTTGAGCAGTTAGCTGTTAGCCGTTAGCGGTTAGCTGTTAGTTCCGTGATTACAGCATGATTCTTATTACAAGCTGTCATCTGGCAGGTTTTATTGCTCATCTACGTAATACCTTGATTTTTTAAAGCTAATCGCTGATAGCTAAGAACTAATCGCTTCACTTAGGTGCTTATAAACTCAAAATATCCGGACCGTTATCTGTAATCGCGATAGTATGTTCAAAATGCGCTGACAGCTTCCGATCTCTGGTTACCGCAGTCCAACCATCAGTCAGAACATCCACTTCATAGGTCCCCACATTCACCATTGGTTCTATAGCAATAACCAAACCGACTTTCAACCGCATACCAGTCCCGGCTACACCATAATTGGGCACCTGTGGTTCCTCATGAAGCTGGGTACCAATGCCATGGCCGACGAAGTCACGGACAACCGCGTATCCTTGTGACTCCACATATCGCTGAATTTTATTTGAGAGTGTAAATAAATGCTCATCGGGCCAGGCAGAACGAATCCCCTCTTCAAGTGATTCTCTGGTAACCTGCATCAGGCGTTTGGCCTCAGAACTTACCTTTCCCACCGGGACCGTCAAGGCTGCATCACCAAAATAGCCATTAAGCTTTGCCCCGACATCCAAACTGATAATATCGCCTTCAACTAAAATGATATCTTTGCTGGGGATACCATGGACAATAACTTCATTAACCGAGGCGCACAAACTTGACGGGAATCCGGCATACCCCTTAAAGGCGGGAATAGCACCACGCTTTTTAATCAGCTTCTCAGCAATATGATCCAATTCAATGGTGGAAATCCCTGGCTTTACCACCTCCTGAAGATATTTCAGTACTTCTGAAACAATCTGGTTTGCCGCCCGGATTTTTTCTATCTCCCGCTTTGAACGTAGGGTTATCATCCCTTCACAGCATCCATTATTGAGGCGAAAATAACATCAACACTGCCGGTACCTGGAATAGGACGAACCTTGTCTTTAGCACTGTAGAACTCAATAAGAGGTGCAGTCTGTGCGTGATAATTAATCAAGCGTTCCTTAATAGCCTCTTCCCTGTCATCATCCCGGTGATAAAGTTTTCCACCGCAAAGATCACAAATTCCTTCTTGCTTTGGCTTATTAAACATAACATGAAAACTTGCACCACACGAACACATGCGCCGTCCGGTCAACCGCTCAAGCAAGGCACTATCAGGAACTTCTATGCTGATAACATGGTCAATATCCTGATCCATGCCCTTCAACATCTCATCCAGCGCTTCCGCCTGAGCCACTGTCCTGGGAAAACCATCAAGGATATATCCCTTATCACAGTCTTTTTCTTTAATCCGATCGCGAATAATACCGATAACCACTTCATCGGGAACCAGTTTCCCGGCATCCATATATTTTTTGGCTTCAATGCCCATGGCAGTCCCGTCTTTAACTGCAGCCCGCAGGATATCTCCAGTGGAAATCTGGGGAATCCCCAGTTTATCTACCATTTTTTTGGCCTGAGTCCCTTTACCTGCCCCTGGTGGTCCCAACAATATCGAATTCATTTTCATCCTCCTTATGGCAAAAAGAAAAGATAATTTATCAACCGGGAAATAGCCGCAACATCACCATCAATTTTAATGCCGACCGCCACGGGCTCCCTTTTTCATCAATCCGTCATAGTTTCGCACAATTAAATGCGATTGAATCTGCTGGATTGTGTCAATCCCAACTCCAACCACAATCAGCAACGCGGTTCCACCAAAATAGAATGGAACATTAAACTTACCGATAAAAATCATCGGCAAAACGCATACGATACTGACATAAACCGCACCCCAAAAGGTCAACCGAGTTAATACGCGATCAATGTATTCTGCCGTTTTTTTGCCTGGCCTGATACCAGGGACATAGCCACCGTATTTTTTCAGGTTATCCGCAACATCATCAGGCTTGAAGGTTACAGCCGTGTAGAAGTAACAGAAGACAAAAATGAGAGCAACATAAAAAAGATTATACGTTATACTTGAAGGGATAAAAAGCGCCGATATTTTTTTCATAATCGGCAGGTCGATAAAACTGGCAATAGTCGCTGGAAACATGATAATTGAAGAAGCGAAAATTGGTGGAATAACTCCTGCGGTATTCACCTTAATCGGCAGATGAGTACTCTGCCCACCATACATCTTCCTTCCCACAACTCTCTTGGCATATTGAATAGGAATCCGCCGTTGGCCGGTCTCTACAAAGACTATGATGGCCACTACAGCCGCCATCATCACCAACATGGCCAACATGATAAAAAGGCTCATCTCACCGGTTTTAATCAACCTGATGGAATTGATAATGGCCGCCGGCATACGTGCTACAATCCCAGCAAAAATAATTAATGATATGCCATTGCCAATTCCACGTTCGGTAATCTGCTCACCAAGCCACATGATAAAGGCAGTACCACTGGTCAGGGTAATAACCGTCAGCAGGCGAAAACTCCAGCCCGGAACCAGGACCACCATTTCACCGGCCGGGCCCTGCATGCTTTCCAAGCCAACAGCAATACCAAAACTCTGCACCACACTCAACAGGATAGTACCATAACGGGTATAGGAAACAATTTTACGATGTCCAGCATCACCCTCTTTTTTCAGCCGTTCCAGCGTTGGAACAACCATGGCCAGTAGTTCCAGAATAATGGAAGCACTGATGTAGGGCATGATTCCCAGGGCAAAGACCGACAATCGGCTTAAGCCTCCACCAGAAAACATATCGAACATACCCAGCAAGGTTCCCTTGGCCTCGGTAAAAAAGGCCGCCAGGGCCTGCCCGTCGATACCAGGCGTCGGCACATGGATCCCTATACGGTAGATAAACAACAGAAATAATGTCCAACCAATTTTCCGCTGCAATTCAGGGATGCTGCCGATATTTTCAATACCTTTAAGCAAGAGTGATATCCTCCACCTGCCCGCCGGCCTGGATTATCTTCTCCCGGGCAGTAGCACTGAACTTATGCGCTTTGATCGTTATTTTTTTTGACAGCAGACCATTACCTAAAATCTTCACCTGGGCATTTTTGCTACCCACAAGACCGCTGGTTCGCAATGCATCAACATCAACCGTTTCCCCCTCGGCAAACCGATTCAATTGATGAACATTGACCACCTCATACTCTGTACGAAAAATATTCTTAAAACCCCGTTTAGGCAAACGGCGCTGTAAGGGCATCTGCCCACCCTCAAACCACACAGGAATGGAACCACCAGAACGCGATTTCTGGCCTTTATGGCCCCGTCCCGCAGTTTTATGGTAACCGGAACCGACACCTCGACCTACGCGTCGACGTTCTTTCCGAATGCCGGAATTTTTTTCCAAACTCGCTAAATCAACCATTTTATCCTCGCTTAATTTGAGCTTTTAGCGATTAGCTATTAGTTTAATGATTACAGGGTGATTAGTATTACAAACTATTCCCTGTTAGCTATTGTTTCTGCTTGACGTAAAATCCTGATTTTTCAGTTTCAGAGCTGAAAGATAAGGGCTAACTGCCAATCGCTTACCTTGGTCTTCACGAAAGCACTGTCGGCTGAATCTGCTGGTTTCATCCCAATATCCGTACTATTCATCATCAGGCAGCTGTTCAACGTCCACCATGTAGGATACTCTTGAAATCATCCCTTGAATCTGAGGTGTATCACGGTGGACTACCGATTGGCTGATGCGATGCAAACCCAGGGCCTGAACCGTGGCGATATGCTTCTTCAGCCGCCCGACAATACTTTTCTTTAGTGTTATTTTCAGCATTTGTTACTACCTTGTTTTTAATAAGCTCTAGCTTTCAGCCATCAGCGATCAGCTGAGTACTCTGTAGTTAATAAACGTAATACCATCATTTTTCCTAGCTGAAAGCTGACGCTATGACTACAACATTCTCAGGATTAACCCAGGGACGCTACCGTAACCAGTTTATTCCGATTGCGGGAAACCTCATTGGCACTTTTCAGTTGCAACAAACCGGCAACCGTAGCCCGGACAGCATTATGAGGATTGTTAGAACCAAGACACTTGGTTAGAATATCCTTAACCCCTGCAGACTCAAGCACTGCCCGGACAGCGCCACCAGCAATAACACCGGTCCCCGGGGATGCGGGCCGCAATAAAACCTTACCGGCCCCATAGTTACCCGTCACCTGGAAGGGAATGGTCGGGCCCAAAAGGGAAACTTTTACCATATTTCTTCTGGCTTTCTCCGCCCCTTTACGAACTGCTTCAGGAACTTCATTCGCCTTCCCCAAGCCATAACCAACCCGGCCGTTACCATCACCCACCACCACCAGCGCACTGAAACTGAAGCGGCGACCACCTTTGACAACCTTGGCAACCCGATTTATTTTGACCACTCGATCAATCAGTTCCTTTTCTCCGACTTTAGCAGCGTCCAACAATCTACCTCCTGTAATCCCAGATCTTGTGTCCTGGGGTTAATGAAAACTTAGTGTTTATCCGGGAATACGGTTAAAATTTCAGTCCAGCTTCCCTGACTGCATCTGCCAGTGCCTTGATTCTTCCATGATAGAGAAAAGCATTCCGATCAAAAACAGCTTCTTTTACTCCCTTATCCAACAACCGCGAGGCAATTATTTTCCCTACCTTCTTAGCAGCTTCAATATTTCCACCATTGACCTCATCGAAATCGTGATCAGTACTCCCGGCACATGCCAAGGTAACACCACACTGATCATCAATAGCCTGAACATAAATGTGCCTGGCAGTCCGATAAACACTTAAGCGCGGCCGTTCGCTGGACCCTGATAGCCGGCTCCTTATTTTTAGCTTCTTTTTTGCCCGCACCTGGCTTCTTTTTTTTGTAATTTTCACTTTAGCACCTCAATACATCTATTTCCCGGCTTTACCGGCCTTACGCAAAACATGTTCACCGGCATACTTGATACCTTTCCCTTTATAGGGCTCTACCGGGCGATAGCTTCTGATCTTGGCGGCCATAGACCCTACCAATTGTTTATCAATACCCTGTACGGTGATTTTATTTTTTTCAACTTGAATTGCAATCCCTTCAGGTATCGGACAATTAACTTGATGGGCAAAACCCAGGCTCATGTTAAGAGTTTTACCACTCACCTCGGCACGATAACCAACCCCATTGACTTCCAGGGATTTGCTGAATCCATCGCTGACCCCAATAACCATATTGGCAATCAGAGACCGCATTAAACCATGGAATGAACGAGAACGACGATCATCTGCCTTTCGAATCACCAAAATATTACCATCCTCAACAACCACAGAAACCCGGTCGACAATGGCCTGACTCAATTCCCCTTTGGGGCCCTTGACCTTGACAATCCCAGCATCAATTCGGGCTTCAACACTATTAGCCAGAGGGATCGGTTTTTTCCCAATACGGGACATGGCAATTTCTCCTTACCAGATTGAACAAAGGTATTCACCACCAACGTTCAGCCGTTTGGCTTGCTCACCGGTGATAACCCCTTTGGATGTTGACAGGATTGTAATTCCAAGGCCATTAAGAATAACGGGAATTGCATCAGCTCCAACATATTTACGCAACCCGGGCTTACTTTCCCTTTTTAAACCGGAAAATACCGGTTTGCCCTGATCATCATACTTCAGGTACAACCGCAGAGCTCCACGGTTATCCCCATCTTTAATGACCTTGTAATTCTTGACATAGCCCTCTTCTTTCAAAATATCAGCAATACTCTGATTAATTTTCGAAAGGACAATATCGACCTTTTCATGCTTTGCCATCTGCGCATTACGTATTCTCGTAAGCATATCGGCAATCAAATCATTAAGCGACATAAAACCCTAAGCTCCTTTTACCAACTCGATTTGATAACCCCGGGGATGTCCCCTCTTGAGGCCAACAGGCGAAAACAAATACGACACATATCAAATTTGCGGAGATATCCCCGTGGTCTTCCGCACAGAGGACAGCGATTATAATCTCTGACCTCAAATTTTTTCGGCCGTCGCGCTTTGGCTATCATCGACTTCTTTGCCATCTAAGTCTCCTTCAATAAAAGCCCTACAAATTTAATTACTCCTGGTCGGGAACCTGCTGTCTCTCGATGGACTCTACCGGCATAATCAAACATCTGTAAAAACTGAACAACGAGCTCTTGGGTTGAATGCTGAGAACCGGATGCCGACCGCCTATCCACTTATATCTTATTTACGGAATGGAAAGCCAAGCAACGACAACATGGCTTTTCCCTCCTCATCAGTTCTGGCACTATTAACCACCACTATATTCATCCCTTTAGCCACATCAACTTTTTCAAGATCAATTTCAGGAAACATCATCTGCTCACGAAGACCAAGAGTATAGTTACCCCGACCATCAAAAGCCTTACCCGAAATTCCCTTAAAATCCCGAATTCGGGGTAAAACCACCGAAATGAGTCGTTCGAGAAATTCATACATGCGATCTCTTCGCAAAGTTACCATGCAACCGATTGGCATACCCTCGCGCAGTTTAAAAGATGCGATAGATTTACGGGCTTTGGTCACTACCACTTTCTGGCCGGCAATGGCAGTCAACTCCTCTACGGCAGAATCAATTATTTTAACATTCTGCACCGCACTACCCAAGCCCATATTCACTACGACTTTCTCTAACCGGGGAACCTGCATGCAGTTTGTATAACTAAACTGCTTGGTAAGGGCCGGCACAACCTCATTTACATATTTATCTTTCAGAATACCCATCTATCAATACGCCTCCACATCCTCCAGCTACTTGTCCAGCAGCTCATCACAGCGTTTGCAAACTCTAACCTTGGACTGATCCGCTAAAACCTTATATCCAACCCGTACCGGCTTATCACATTTACTGCAGATCGGCATGATATTAGACAAGTGGATGGAGGCCTCTTTTTCCAGAATACCGCCCTGAGTGCCCATCCCGGGTTTAGTGTGGCGCTTGATCATGTTAAGCTTTTCCACTATTACCCGTTTTTTCTCAAAGTCAACTTTCTTTATCTTGCCACTTTTTTCTTTATCTTTACCAGCGATAACCATAACTTTATCGCCTTTTTTTACCCGTGCTTTCGCCATCGTCAAATTCTCCAGATCCCGCAGTCTTATAAAACCTCAGGGGCCAATGAAATAATTTTCATGAAACGTTTTGCTCTCAGCTCCCGAGCCACGGGACCAAATATCCGGGTACCAATGGGCTCATTCTGATTATTAATCAGGACTGCCGAGTTACAATCAAACTTTATATAACTGCCATTAGGCCGACGTATTTCTTTGGCAGTACGTACCACCACCGCCTCCATAACATCACCTTTTTTGACCTTTGAGTTAGGTATCGCCTCTTTGACAGCTATTTTGATAATATCACCGATACTGGCATACCGTTTCCTTGAGCCGCCAAGGACCTTAATGCACTGTATTTTCTTGGCTCCGGAATTATCGGCTGCATCCAGAACCGTTTCTACTTGAATCATTTCATCTCCCCCTTCCCAGCCTTTCAGCTGGAGAGCAGTAATCAGCCGTTAGCCGACAGCTTTATCCAATACCTTACTGAGCCGCCAGCATTTATCCTTACTGATTGGCCGACATTCCGTTATCTGAACCTGGTCACCAATAGAACACTGGTTCTCGACATCATGCACCCTATATTTCTTACTCTTTTTTACGAATTTCTTATAGGTGGAGTGTTTAACTTTGGTCGAAACCTTCACTACCGCCGTTTTATCCATCTTATCACTGACCACCACTCCGGTCATCGATCGTTTGATTCGTTTCTTCTGAGTCTCCTGCATTGTATACCTGCCTTATCCCTGTATATCATGTTCACGGAGAATGGTTTTAATCCGGGCCCGGTCTAGCTTAAGATTTCTCAGCGTAGCTGTATTCTGAAGCTGCCCACTGGCTTTTTGAAAACGGAGGTTAAACAATTCTTCGGATATTGCATCCACCTTTTGCCGCATCTCTTCCGGAGACAATAAACGAACATCTTTAGCTTTCATATCCCAGTCTCCCGCTTTACCATTCTGGTTCTGATCGGCAGTTTATGCGCTGCCAAACGCATGGCCTCCACAGCCCGTTCGGAATCAACCCCCTCCATTTCATAGAGTATTCTTCCGGCCTTCACTCTTGCTACCCACTCTTCGGGGGAGCCCTTACCCTTTCCCATTCTCACTTCAGCCGGCTTTTTGGTTAAAGGCTTGTCAGGAAAAATACGAATCCATACCTTGCCGCCACGCTTAATATAGCGGTTAATGGCGATTCTGGCTGCTTCAATCTGACGGTTGGTAATTCGTCCATTTTCCAGCGCCTTAAGGCCATAATCACCGAAGGAAAGTTGGGAGCCACGATGGGCCAGCCCCTTAATTCTTCCCTTCTGCTGTTTTCTATATTTCACCTTTCTAGGCATTAGCATGATGACAATCCACCCTTCCCGTCTTTATTTATCACTGAATTAAGCTATCAGCTTTCAGTAATTAGCTATTAGTTTGATGATTTCCAGATTTTTAGTATTGCAAATACTCTCTTATTGGCTGCTTTTGCTCATCAAGGTAATATCCTGATTTTTCAAAGCTAAGTGCTGATGGCTCATCGCTCACCTTAGGTTATCGCAAATCAGGATCATCACGTCTATAGCCCGGCAGTCAGTTCATCTTTCTGCGCCACAATCTCACCTTTGAATACCCAAACCTTGATCCCGATGATGCCATAAGTGGTTTTTGCTTCAGCAAAACCATAATCAATATCAGCCCGCAGGGTATGCAGGGGAACACGGCCATCCCGGTACCACTCTGAACGGGCAATCTCAGCCCCTCCCAGACGTCCGGATACTGCAACCTTTACTCCTTTAGCCCCGAGTTTCATCGCCATCCCGACACTGCGCTTAATAGCTCTCCTGAAAGCCACCCGGCGAATAAGCTGCAAGGCGACATTCTCAGCAATCAGCTGGGCATCGGTTTCAGGTCTCTTCACCTCATTAATATTGATGAATAATTCACCGGAGGTAAACTTCTGCAGATCCTTCTTCAGGGTTTCAATTTCCGCCCCTTTTTTGCCGATAATAATCCCCGGTCTGGCAGCATAGATATTAATCCGGATACGCTTCGCAGCCCGCTCAATCTCAATTTTGGAAATCCCGGCATGATACATCTTCTTTTTTAAATATTTTTTCAGCCGCAGATCTTCGTGGAGAAATTTCTTAAATTCCTTGTCGGCATACCAGCGTGAGCTCCAGGTCTTGATAATACCCAGGCGAAAGCCGATGGGGTTAACTTTCTGTCCCAAATCGCCACTCCTCTTTACAGGTTTTACTGATTTCTAACTTCATGCGCAAAAAAGTCATACAATTCTTCTTTTAAGCCTGATTTCAGCGTTCATCATCCAAAACCACCGTAATATGGCTGGAACGCTTTCGAATCCTGGTTGCCCGACCCATAGCCCGAGGTCTGAAACGGCGCAACGTGGGGCCTTCATCAACAAAAGCTTGCCGCACATAAAGGGCATCCACATCAATATTATCCTGCTGATCAGCATTGGCCACTGCTGATTGCAATAATTTCATAATGACCGGAGCAGATTTTTTCCTGGCAAAGCGCAAGGTATCAATGGCCCTGGCTACATCCATTCCACTTATCATATCGGTCAGCAGGCGTGCCTTTCGGGGTGCCACCCGAAAATGGCGAAGTCGTGCTCGAACTTGCATGGGTTACTCCTTCTTTATCCAGGCGTCCATTTAGCGCCGTACTTTTGATTTTCGGTCAGAAGCATGACCGTAATAGGTTCTGGTAGGAGAAAACTCTCCCAATTTATGTCCCACCATATCCTCAGTAATAAAAACCGGGATGAACTTGCGGCCATTATGAACCGCGATAGTATATCCAACCATTTCCGGGATTACTGTCGATCGCCGTGACCAGGTTTTTATCATTTTATTGTTGCTGTTAACCAATTTATCAACCTTAGTTAACAAATGATCATCAACAAAAGGTCCTTTACGTACTGAACGCGCCACGAATTCCTCCTTACAACCTGACCTGCCATAAATAATTGTGAAACAGGCTACCTACGGCGTTTAACAATTTGATTATCTGTAGCTTTATTGTTCCTGGTTTTACGACCCTTGGTCGGCACACCCCAAGGAGTAACCGGATGTCGTCCACCAGATGATTTTCCTTCACCACCACCATGGGGATGATCAACCGGGTTCATGGCCACCCCACGTACCGAAGGACGACGACCCAGCCAGCGACTACGGCCGGCCTTGCCCAGGGAAATATTTTCATGTTCGATATTAGCAAGCTGACCCAAGGTTGCCCGACACTGGTTATGAACTATACGGACTTCACCGGAAGGCAACTTTATCTGCACATAACTACCCTCCTTGGCCATCAACTGGGCATAGGTTCCTCCACTGCGAGCCATCTGACCACCCTTGCCGATTTTCAATTCAATATTATGGATGATGCTGCCCAGGGGAATATTCTTCAAAGGCAGGCAGTTCCCGGGTTTTATATCCACATTTTCACCAGATTCCAACTGATCTCCCACTTTAACCTTGAGCGGTGCCAGGATATAGCGCTTCTCCCCATCGGCATACTGAAGCAAAGCCAGGCGAGCAGATCGATTCGGATCGTATTCCACGGCCTTAACTGTTGCCAAAATACCATCTTTCGACCGTTTAAAATCTATCAGCCGATATTTCCGCTGCACTCCGCCGCCCCGGTGACGAACGGTAATCCGACCAGCATTATTTCGTCCACCATTGCTCTTCAACGGAACGAGGAGGGACTTTTCTGGTGATTTTTTGGTTATTTCCTCAAAACTGGATGCCGTCTGAAAGCGCATTCCTGGTGAGGTTGGTTTATATTTCTTTAATGGCATCGATAAATCTCCCTTATATCAGCGACAGCTGGACGGCCTACATGCCCTCAAAAAATTCAATCTTCTGTTCCGGCTTCAGGGTAACGATGGCTTTTTTCCAATCCGGACGTTTACCGACATTACGTCCCACCCGCTTCTCTTTACCTTTCACACTCAAAGTCCTGACGCCCTTGACCTTAACATTGAAAAGTGTCTCCACTGCCTTTTTAATTTCAACCTTATTCGCTTGACGATCAACGGCAAAAGCATACTGGTTGTATGATTCTTTCGCCTCTGTGGTTTTTTCCGTCAACAGGGGATGGCGAATCAAATCATAATAAGATGACTTATTCATTGTTCCAATGCTCCTTGAATTCTGGCCAAAGCATCAGCTGAAATCATCAGCAGATCATGCTTGAGCAGATCATAGACATTAACCCCGGGAGAACCAACCGCCATGATTTTAGGCAGATTGCGGGCCGACAACAACAGGTTTCGATTTTCATCACAAACCAACATGGCACTTGCACATTCAAAAGCTGCCAACATTTCCGCCACTTTCCTGGTCTTAATCTCTTCAAGATCAAAATTTTCCAACACAAACAGCTTGCCTTGCTGATATTTTTGGCTCAAGGCTGAAATCAAAGCCTGTTTTTTTATTTTTTTGGTCAGTTTAAACTCATAACTGTGTGGCTGTGGCCCAAAAATCACCCCACCACCCCGCCAGATTGGTGAACAATTGGTGCCGCTGCGGGCCCGCCCAGTTCCTTTCTGCTTCCATGGTTTACTACCACCACCACGTACTTTCGAACGGTTTTTGACCGCCGCGGTACCGCTGCGTCGCTTGGCCAACTGCCATAACACCATTTCGCTGACAAGATGACTTTTAACCTCAGCATTGAAAACTGCATCGGCCAATTCAACCTCACCAACTTTTTCCTTGCTCATACTATACAAATCAACCACGGCCATGATGCCACTCCAGCGAATTATTCAAGTTCTCTATTCATTTTCACATCAACCACCAACTTTAAGCTGACAGCCGATCTTTAAAGTATCAATCCGGAAACACCCGTTTCACGACGAATACTCTTTCTTATACCTTCTTGAGAAATACTACGCCATTTTTACAGCCGGGAATAGCACCTTTAATTAACAGCGTCCCCTGGTCTGGGCGTATCCCAACCACAATCAGATTTTTTACCGTAACTGCCTGATTACCCATACGGCCAGCCATTTTCTTTCCCTTCCAAACCCGGCCGGGCCAGGCTGAAGTACCAACCGATCCGGCAGAACGATGCACCTTATGCACCCCATGAGAGGCGCTCGCCCCTTTGAAACCCCAACGCTTCATCGGGCCGGCAAAACCTTTACCCTTACTCCTGCCGGTTACAGCAATCAGATCTCCAGTAGCAAACATGTCAGCAGTCAGTTGATCTCCCACCTGGAAATCATCAGGACTATCAACTCTGACCTCCTGCAGAACCCGGAAAACGCCCTTGCCGGCTTTGGTACAATGGCCAATCATTGGCTTGGTCGCCAGTTGCAGCTTTTTCTCACCATAACCAAGCTGAACGGCGTTATAGCCATCACTTTTATCCCGTTTAACCTGAACCACCGTACATGGTCCTACCTTCACAACCGTCACCGGAATTTCGTCACCCAGTTCACTGAATATCTGGGTCATACCTATTTTCGTTCCTAACAATCCCTGTATCTGGGCCATTGTTTCAACCTCAATCTATCTGCTGCTATTTATGCTCGCCCTTACAGTTTTATTTCCACATCGACGCCAGCGGAAAGATCCAACTTCATCAGAGCATCAACGGTCTGCTGGGTCGGATCAAGAATGTCAATCAACCGCTTGTGAGTGCGAACCTCAAATTGTTCCCGTGACTTTTTGTTAACGTGAGGAGAGCGCAGAACACAATATTTATTAATTCTTGTTGGCAAAACAATAGGACCGGCAACTCTGGCCCCGGTACGCTTGGCTGTATTGACAATTTCAATGACCGATTGATCAAGAATTTTATGATCATAGGCCTTTAATCTTATTCTAAACTTCTGGTTGGCTGCAGTCATTATAAATTACTCCATTTATGATAATCTAAGTTAAGCAATCAGCTGTTAGCTATCAGCATTTAGCTTAAAAAATCAAGGCATTACATTCATTAGCAATAAAACCTAACAGGTGACAGTTTGCAATAGTAAAAATACTGTAATCATTGAACTAATAGCTAACGGCTAAAAGCTAACCGCTTAATTCAGAGATAAATCATTTCAGGACACGGTGGAAATTTTACTCAATAACTTTGCTGACGACCCCGGCACCAACCGTCCGACCGCCTTCACGAATCGCAAAACGCAAACCTTCTTCCATGGCAATAGGAGTGATCAGGTTACCCACTATGGTCACATTATCACCAGGCA
>Ga0307991_1000780_pt1 | contig 22948 bp, 20 predicted proteins | sample EllFjometagen131_FD_203146 | JGI IMG/M metagenome (GOLD analysis project Ga0307991, IMG submission 203146) | Marine microbial communities from Ellis Fjord, Antarctic Ocean - #131 | ecosystem: Environmental > Aquatic > Marine > Unclassified | place: Southern Ocean | collected 2014-10-08 | reverse complement strand
GAAAAATGTATGGTTCACAAAGCACTTACATTCCTGTTAAACTAAACCCAAGTGGTGTTATCCCGGTTATCTTTGCTTCAGCATTAATGTCCTTCCCACTTCAAATTGCATCTAGTTTAGGCACAGAGGTGAGTTGGTTAGCAACTTTTGCTAATTGGTTAAATCCACAGGGTATCCCCTACATAATAATATATACTCTGTTGATTATCGGTTTTGCATTCTTTTATACACAGGTTACTATGAATCCTGTAGAGATGGCTAAACAGATTCGAGAAAACGGTGGTTCTGTTCCTGGAATAAGGAGCGAAAAACTTGAGGAGTATCTAACGAAAGTTATTAACCGCGTTATTCTTCCCGGATCTATTTTCTTAGCTTTCATTGCATTGATTCCTACATTAGTACAGAAGTTCTTTAGCTTCCCACCATCTGTATCTATGTTATTTGGTGGTACTTCATTAATCATTATGGTTGGTGTAGACCTAGATACCATGAGACAGGTAGAGGGTGTAATGAAAATGCATCATCAAACTGGTATTTTTAGCCAAGCAAAGGCAAGAAAAAAATAGGAGCTTAATATGAAAGTCAGAGCAAGTGTCAAACCTATATGCGACAAGTGCAAAGTTATCAAAAGAAATGGGGTTGTTCGTATAATTTGCGAAAACCCAAAACATAAGCAAAGACAAAAGTAAGGTTCGGCGAAAGCCACCTCTCTAAAACTTTAATTAGGAGGCCAATAATGGCAAGAATTGCAGGTGTAGACTTGCCGAACAAAGCTGTTAAGATTGCTTTAACATATGTCTTTGGTATCGGTAACGTTTCAGCGATTGATATCTGTAAAAAAACAGGAATCAATCCAGATGTAAGAATTAATACACTTTCTAATGATGAATTGGCGGTAGTACGTCATGAAATTGAAGAAAATTATAAGGTTGAAGGACGTCTTCGTACTGAAGTAGCCTTAAATATCAAACGACTTATGGACATCGGTTGTTACCGTGGACTTCGTCACAGAAAAGGATTACCTGTTCGAGGGCAAAAGACTAAAACTAATGCTAGAACTCGTAAAGGTAAGAAGAAGACCGTAGCAGGCAAGAAGAAATAAGGAGTATATGAAAATGGCTAATGCAAAAGCGAAAGCGAAAGCAAAGCGTAAAGTTAAAAAGACCGTCTATGACGGCAACGTTTATATACAGGCAACTTTTAACAATACAATAGTTACCATGACAGATCTTGAAGGAAACACTGTTTCTTGGGCTTCTGCTGGTGGTCTAGGATTCCGTGGAGCTAAGAAATCAACCCCTTATGCAGCACAGATTACTTGTGAAACAGCAGCTAAGAAGGCTATGGATTATGGTCTTCGTGAAGTTAATGTTTATGTCAAAGGCCCTGGTGTAGGACGCGAAAGTGCTATTAGAGCTCTTGGTGTTCTAGGATTGAAAGTTCGTTCCATTCGTGACGTAACTCCAATTCCTCACAACGGTTGTCGCCCACGCAAAACACGTAGAGTTTAATTGTTAGGAGCATTTCCAATGGTAAATCTTGGAATGCTGTTTATAGAGGTGTGGCTCCATAGGAGCCTTACCTGCGCCAGACGCAGATGTTAATCTGCATATCCAGACTTTAAGGAGTAACCATGGCACGAAAAAACCTTTTGAAGGGCTTTAAGAAACCCAAGGGAACTAATTTTGAGCATAATGCAGATGAAGCTAATTACGGTAAATTTGTAGCGTATCCTTTCGAGAGAGGATTTGGTACAACTATCGGTAATACGCTCAGAAGAGTTCTTTTATCTTCAATTCAGGGTTATGCAGTTACTGCTGTTAAGTTCACAAGCTTTAATGAAGAAGGTGTACCTCATTTAATTTCTAGTGAATATGATCAGCTTCCAGGTGTTCGAGAGGACATTGCGGATATAATTGCTGCTCTAAAAAAACTGCAAATAAGTATGCCTGAAGATTGCGAAAGTGTAAATCTTCTCATTGAGTGTAAAGGCCCCGGCGTTATTACCGGTCAGAACTTTGAACGCGACCAAGTTGAAATTACTAATAAAGATTTAGTAGTTTTTACTATGATGGACGATGCGAATATTGAAATGGAACTTCAAATCGACTTAGGAAGGGGTTATGTACCTTCAGAGGTTAATGAGAAATATATTGAAGAAATAGGAGTAATAGCTCTTGATGCTTTCTTCTCTCCTGTAACCCGTGTAAAATATTCAATTGAACCAACTCGTGTAGGTTATAGAAATGACTATGATAAGTTAAATCTAGAAATTTATACAGATGGAACCATCGCACCAGTTAACGCTCTTGCAGAAGCAGCAAAGATTGCAAAAGATCATTTCTCGGTATTTATTAATTTTGATGAAGCATTGGTAAGCAGTGAAGAAGAAGTTGATGAAGAAGAAGAAAAGATTAGAAAAATCTTGAATACTTCTGTTGAAGAATTAGAATTAACTGTTCGTTCAAGTAACTGCCTTAAAAATGCTAGTATTAGAACTATTGGTGATTTAACAAAGAAAACTGAAGATGAAATTGCAAAAACTAGAAACTTTGGTAAAAAGTCATTAACTGAGATTAAAGATAAACTTAAAGAGTGGAATCTTAGCCTTGGAATGACAGATTATAGTGTTTTAAAAAACACAATCAATGTTCCTGGTAACAAGGAAGAAGAAGATGAGACATAGATTTGGTTTCAATACATTAAGTAGAAGTACCGCAGAACGCGATGCGATGTTACGTAACATGGCAACCTCACTTTTCCGTTATGAGAGAATTGAGACTACAAAAGCTAAGGCTCTTGAAGTACGCAAAAAGGTAGAAAGAATGATCACTAGAGCAAAAGTTGATAGTGTTCATAATCGTCGTATTGTTGGAAAAGAAATTACGGATCAAGCGATTCTTAATAAACTTTTCACAGAGATCGGACCTATCAATGTAGAGCGTAAAGGTGGATATACCCGTATTTTAAAAACAGGTTTCCGTCTAGGCGATGCAGCTGAAATGGTAATTTTAGAACTTGTTGATAAAACAAGCGCTAAAGACGAAAAATAAACTGTGGTACTAGCTACCCAGTGTACTTAGAATAAAGGAGAAAAAGCCTTTAACCTCTAAGTACAAATCTTTCAAATTAATAATTTGGAAAAAAAACAGTGTACAATTTAGTTGTTTTTATGATTAATAAATTGAGAATACTGTCTTTTGTCATTTAATGACTTAGCCGTTACCTATTAAGGTAGCGGTTTTTTATTGATGTGAAACTTGACAATTTACCCTTAGTTGAATAATATTAAAATAATTGGCAACTGAGGAGAAAATATTATGAAAGAATTAATTTATCTCCTTCTTGTTGTTCTTGGTGCTGTTTTCGGATTTATCGGAAGATGGCTGTATTCGAAATTTAAACTGACTTCTGTGGAGCAAAAAGCTAGACGCTTAGATGCAGATGCAGTAAAAGAAGCTGAAGCAAAAAGTAAAGAACTTATCCTAGAAACTCGAGGCGAGTTGTTGAAAGAAAAACAACAAGTTGAGAGAGAGGCAAGGGAAAGAAGAAGTGAATTGCAACGTTCAGAACGACGTATTCTTCAAAAAGAAGAAAATGTTGAACGCAAGTTAGCCGAATTAGATACCATTAAGAATCAACTCGAAGATAGAAATAAAGTTATTGAAAAAACTGAAGTAGAGTTAGAAACAAAAGAAAACTCTATATTGTTGGAGTTAGAGAAGATAGCAAGCATGACTCAAGAGGAAGCTAAAGAGCTTATTATTGATCAAATGCAAAAAGTCGCTAAACACGATTCTCAAACAATCATAAACAAAATTGAGCAAGAAGCTCAATTAAAGGCTGAAAAATTAGCGAGAGATATTATCTTAACCTCTATTCAGCGAATGGCAACAGAAGTAAGTGGAGATGTATCAATTGCATCTGTCAGTTTACCTAGTGACGAAATGAAAGGCCGAATTATTGGACGTGAAGGGAGAAATATTAGGACGTTAGAAACCTTAACTGGTGTAGATATCATTATTGATGATACTCCAGAGGCTGTAGTTATATCATGTTTTGATCCAGTAAGAAAAGAAATAGCAAGAGTAGCTTTAGAGAGATTAGTCCAAGATGGCAGAATTCACCCTTCAAGAATTGAAGAAGTTGTTAACAAGGTTGCAAAAGAAGTTAACAGAACAATTGCAGATGAAGGTGAAAAACTTGTATTTGATATGGGTATCCATAATATGAGCCAAGAGATGATTAGAGCTCTTGGTAGATTATATTTTAGAACAAGTTATGGCCAAAATGTATTAAGTCATTCTCGAGAAGTTGCAGTATTATCTGGAATGATTGCGAGTGAAGTTGGCGCAGATCCTGAAATAGCAAAGAGAGCCGGATTATTACATGATATTGGTAAAGGAATCGAAACCGAAAGTGATGCCAATCATGCAGAATTAGGGGCAGAACATGCTAAGAGACTTGGTGAAGATAATATTATTGTTAACGCAATTTTAGCTCATCACAATGATGTTGAACCAAAATCACCTATAGCTATTATTGTACAAATTGCAGATGCAATTAGTGCAGCAAGACCTGGAGCTAGAAGAGAAACTTTGGATAACTATATTAAGAGATTAGAAAGCTTAGAAAAAATAGCAGAAAGTTATGAAGGTGTTGATAAAGCCTTTGCTGTCCAAGCCGGTAGAGAATTAAGAATATTAGTTAACAATGCAAGTGTCAGTGATGAAGAAGCTAAAGATATGGCAAAAGAAGTTGCTTCAAGAATTGAAGCAGAATTGCGATATCCTGGTAGAATCAAAGTTACGATAATTCGAGAAACGCGTGTAGTAGAATATGCACGATAAAAAATAGAGGCTTTACAGCCTCTATTTTTAATAGGAAGAGCTTGTGGGAAACAAATTTACTGTTTTAATGCTTGGTGATGTATGTGGTCAGCCAGGTATGAGAGCTTTGTTTATGGGTTTAGGACAATTAATAAAAGAGTATAGAGCTGATTTTGTTGTTGTAAATGGCGAAAATGCTGCTAATGGATTTGGTCTAAATGAGAGTGAAAAAACTCAGATATTTTCATTAGGCGTTGATGTTATAACTAGTGGCAATCATATATGGCAGCAAGATGAAATTTATGATTCATTAAAAAATGATATCAGACTACTAAGACCTTTAAATTATCCAAGTGGAACAATTGGCCATGGTTCAACTATAATTGAATCAAATGGTTTAAAAGTTGGTGTTATTAATTTACAGGGAAGAATCAGTTTGCCACAAACTGATTGTCCTTTTAAGGCTGCGGAAGATGAGATAAGAAAAATGAGTGGAAAGTGTGATATTATTTTAGTTGATATGCACGCTGAAAATCATGAAGAAAAAAAAGCCTTAGCAATGCATTTAGATGGAAAAATAAGCGCACTTGTTGGTACTCACACTCACGTACAAACAGCTGATGAGATGATCTTAGAAAAAGGCACAGCTTTTATTACTGACTTGGGATTATGTGGCCCTAGCGACAGTGTGATAGGCTCTGACCCTGATATATCAATAAAGAAGCAACTAACTCAAATGCCAATAAGAACACAAATCCACAATACAGCTCCTGTAATTAGTGGTGTAGCTATTGAGATAGATAAAAAAACTTCAAAAGCTTTATCAATTCGTAGAATTAGTAAGCAATTGTTGGTATAGGTATGTTAAAAAAAATATCACTATTACAAAAACTGAAAACTGAATATCCTCAATACACCAAAGATGAATTAACGGCATTTGTTGTTTGTAAAAATGTATATGTTAATAATGAGTTGATTGCAAATCCACGAGTCAAAATTGATTTTGACTCGAACATTGAGTTATCTTTTGGTAAATATGTTTCAAGAGGTGGTTTGAAACTTGAAAAAGCTTTAAACCAATTTCAAATTGATGTAAGCAATAAAGTTGTTTTAGATGCAGGCTCTTCAACTGGTGGATTTAGTGATTGTTTATTACAAAATGGAGCCAAATGTGTTCATAGTGTTGATGTAGGATATAATCAATTGGCTTGGAAATTAAGAACTGATAAGAGAATAATTGTTCATGAAAAGCAAAATATAATGCTGGTTGAAGAATTAGATCCGAAACCAGAATTAGCAGTATGTGATCTTTCTTTTAGATCAATAAAAAATGCGGCTTCCCACATATTAAAATTAAGTGGAAATACACAGTTAATTTGTTTGATAAAACCTCAATTTGAAGTTCCAAGATGGAAAAGTGATTTTAGTGGTGTAGTTGAAGATATGGATTTTCTACTTGAGGTATTAAATCATGTTTACGATATATTGAAACAAGATAATGTACATATTGAAGATATTATAATAAGCCCAATAAAAGGACGAAAAGGTAATATTGAATTTTTATCCTTGTTAAGTAAAAAAGAAGGCATTAGTAAAGAAATTTTTTCTAATAAAATTTTAAAGCTATTATCAATAACAAATAACTAGACTTTAATTATAGATATTTATATGATTGCAAAACTATGAGTATTACAAAAAAGAGACTATTTATATCTTGGCTTCCTCTAGCAATAATGTGGATTGTTATGGCAATAGAACAACCCATGATAACCAGCGCTATATCAAGATTATCTGATGCCACAAACCAGTTGGCAGCTTTTGGCTATTCTTTTGCCTTAGCTCTCTTTATTGAGGGCCCCGTTGTGCAAATGTTATCAGCAGGAACTGCAGTAACAACGAGTGTCAGCTCCTATAAAAAGATATTAAAAATAATGCATTATTTAGCCTTTATTACAACCTTTTTGCATATCTTATTTTGTATACCTGCAGTATTTAATTTTACTGCAATTCAGATTTTTAACTTGCCTCAGCAATTATTAAGCAGTGCTTATTGGTGTTTCTTTGTTATGATTCCTTGGTCTGCAACTATTGGATATAGAAGATTGTGGCAAGGGATAATGATTAAACACCACAGAAGCAAATATGTTCCTATTGTAATGTATATTCGAATAATATTAGCTTTTATTGTATTGTTTATAGGTTTAAAAATCGAAAATATGAGTGGTGCAGTATTAGGTGGATTAACACTTTCTTTAGGTGTTATTTCAGGCATGATTTCTGCTTATATTTTAGCAAAACCAGCTCTTGTTAAGTTACCTCAAAGTGATGTTGAGAATTTAAGTTTGAAACAAATGATTAATTTTTATATCCCTTTAGCTATTACCTCTTGGATTACTCTTGGTATAAGACCTTTATTAAATCTTGGTATTACAAAAGGAACCTTTGCTGTTGAATCCCTAGCTGTATGGCCTGTAGTATTAGCTTATTTATTTTTATACACATCTATAAGTCAATCTGTACAAGAAATTGTAATTGCAGAATATAAAAAAGAAAATTTAAAAGTTATAAAAAGCTTTGTAAATAATGTTGCTATAAGTTTATCCCTTCTTTTTGCTTTGATTTACATCATAAAGCCTTTATGGGGATTGTGGTTTATTAATGTTTCTAAATTACCTACACCTTTATTAGCTTATTTACCAATTACATTAGGTGTATTAATCTTTTTACCTTTTTGTAGTGCTAATATTTCTTTTTATAGAGCCACTTTAGTAGCAGAGAGACAAACCACTTCAATTACAATAGGGGTGTTTATTAATATAGCCACATTAGTAATATCAATATTATTATTGCCATATATTTTTGACGTTGCTGGTGTTTATATAGCAGCTACGGCATATTCTCTATCATTTTTATTTGAAGTAATATTTTTATTATCTAGAGTAACTTACTTGAAAAAGGTTAAGAGAATTCTTTAATTAAAACTTTATCTTTATTATATAAATTACCATCAATTAATAAAAAGAATTTACCATCTCTATTAATTGATAAAGCTTGAGCTTCGAGTTGCTCATAACAAAGAGAAAAATTTAAACTATTTAATAATTCTTTTGAAACATTTAGATAAGTTGCTTTTTCACTTGAAGTAACTCCAATTAGTTTTGTATTTTCTGGAATAAAAGTTACACAATATTTTTCTAGGGCAGTCATTGGTGGAGATTTTAGTTGGTATTCAAAACTATCATGAAGAAAATCTACTCTTTTATTTCCCTTATAATTATAGCTAATAATATTATTATTCATTGATACAAAGAATAGCGTATAAATGTTAAAATCTGATTGTTGTTTTTTTGTTTTAGCTTGGTTAATTAGCTCTATTGCATCAGAATCTTTGATGGCATTTTTTACTTTTGGCATAAAAAATACTAATTCCACGCAAGTTAAAATTATAAAAGAAATAATAATATATAAAGTGATTTTAATTTTATTACTTGCATTAAATAAATTTCTTTTCATATCTTCATAATATAATAAATAATTATAATAATCGACACTTTACAAGGGTATAAATAGAACGTAAAATAAATGATATGAGAATACTCAATGGCATTGCAGCTTCAGGCGGAATATCAAGTGGTAAGGCTTTAGTCTTTACCCATACGAACTTTGAAGCAAGTAAAGAAAAAATTGAACCTAGTAAGGTTAAGGAAGAATTAAAAAAATTTGACATTGCTATAGAAAAGAGCATTGCAGAAACTCAAGTTTTATTTGATTCTATTGATGATGCAGTAAGAAAAGAAATTTTAGAAACGCATATCATTATGCTTCAAGATCCAGAGTATATTTCTGAGATTAAGGAATCTATAAGCATTCATTATCAAAATGCTGCTTGGGCAGTTGAAAGCGTTAGTGCTTCACTAATTGCAACCTTAGAAGCCAGTGACGTTGAAATGGTGAGAGAAAGAGCTGTTGATTTAAGTGATATTTCAAGAAGAATCATCGATAATTTATCTAAGAAAAAAAGTAATAAATTAACTCAAATAAAAGAAGAAGTAATCTTGGTTGCTGATTCTTTATTACCTTCAGAAATGTTAAAAATAGATAAGAGATGGATAAAAGCCATTGCTGTTGATACTGGAGGTAGAACCTCTCATGTTGCAATTTTTGCTAGGTCTTTTGGTATTCCAACTGTGTTGGGTCTTTATGGAGCTAGTCAAAAAGCAGCAACTGGTGATGAAGTCATTCTTGATGGTAATGAAGGTCAAATTGTTATAAGACCTGAATGGTATGTAAAAGAGAAGTTTGATCACGTTAAAGAAAAGTGGGAAGAGTTTCAAAAGGAATTATTACAAATTGCAAAACTAGATGTAATTTCTCCTGATAAGAAAACATATATCTTGAAAGCAAATATAGAAATAGCTGATGAAACAGAAACAGCCTTAGCAAATGGGGCAAGTGGTATTGGCTTATATAGAAGTGAGTTCCTATTTTTGCAGAAAAATGGTAGTTTAAAAGAAGACGTTCAGTTTGAAGCCTATAAAAAAGTTTTGGAAGGAATGAAAGGCAAACCAGTTACCATTAGAACTATAGATATTGGCGGCGATAAAGCTGTTGCAGGCTTTGGAGCAGATGAAGATAACCCAATTCTTGGTTGGAGAGCAATTAGGTTCTGCTTAGAGCGAAAAGATATTTTTAGAATTCAGTTAAGAGCAATGTTAAGGTCTTCCATTTATGGAAAACTTCATATAATGTTCCCTATGATTAGTGGACTAGATGAATTAGAGAAAACTCTGCTAATTTTAGAACAAGTAAAGGAAGAATTAAGAACTAATAAAATTCCTTTTGATGAAGATATAAAGGTAGGAACCATGATAGAAGTTCCTTCTGCTGCTCTTATATCTGACGAATTAGCTAAAAGAGTTGATTTTTTCTCAATTGGCACAAATGACTTGATTCAATATACAATAGCAGTTGATAGAGGAAATGAAAAAATAGCATACCTTTACCAACCATTTCATCCAGGAGTATTAAGACTAATTAAAATAGTAATTGATAATGCTCATAAAGAAAATATACCTATTGGTATGTGTGGAGAAATGGCAAGTAATCCATATGCAACAGTTTTACTAGCAGGTCTAGGTTTGGATGAATTTAGTATGAGCCCATCATCTCTATTAGAAGTTAGAAAGATATTAAGAACTGTTGATTACAGTGAAGCAAAACAATTGGCTGATAAAGTTTTAAGCATGAATTCATCCAGTAAAATTGTCGCATATATTAAACAATGGATGGGCATACGTTTTGAGTATCTATCAAAATCACATACTCTCTAAAAAAGAGAAAACTATTTAATTATAAAGATAAGGAGAAAGCAGAATTTATTTCTGTGTAAAAATATGGATAATCAACAAATACCAGTAATTTCAATAATTGGAAGACCTAATGTAGGAAAATCTACATTGTTTAATAGGTTGGTAGGAAAAAGAAGAGCAATCACTGACCCGACACCAGGGGTAACTAGAGATCCAATACCAGAGAGATGTTTAATTGGTAATCACTATGTTACATTAATAGATAGTGGTGGTATAAAACAAGAACTTGAAGGCCTTGATGAGTTAGTAAGCAATAAAAGTTTAGGACTATTAGAAAAAAGCGATGTTATTATATTTATGATGGATTGCATGCAAGTAACCTCTGAAGATGAAACTTTAATTGAAAAACTAAGAGTTTATTCAGATAAAGTATTACTTGTAATCAATAAAATTGATGATTACCATAGAGAAGATTTGATTTGGGAATATTATCAATATGGTTTTCAAAGAGTCTTAGGTATTAGTGCCGCTCATGGTTTAGGTATTGAAGAGCTTGAAGAAACTCTATTAGGTCTACTAGATTTAGAAGAGAGATTTGAAGCTCCTGAAGAAGTTGAAACAGTTAAAATTGCTGTTTTAGGCAAACCAAATACAGGAAAAAGTACTTTAACGAATTTATTAGTAGGTGATGATGTTTCTATTGTATCTACAATTGCAGGAACAACACGAGATGTTGTTAGAGGTGCATTTGCTTATAAATCAACTGACTTTACAATTTTAGATACTGCAGGTATTAGACGTAAAAGTAAAGTTGGGGATGATGTTGAGTATTATTCAGTAAACAGAGCTATTAAGACAATTGATGAAGCTGATGTAGTTTTATTGTTAATTGATAGTGTTGATGGTCTCTCTGATCAAGATAAAAAGATTGCTAGTTTAATTGTTAGAAAAGGTAAAGGAATAATTCTTGTTTTAAATAAGATAGATCAATTATCAGGAATTGATAATGAAATAGATGCTATCAAAGATAGAATAAGGTTTTTCTTCCCAATCCTTAATTTTGCACCAATTACAAGTATAAGTGCTTTAAATGGAACAAAGATTCCAGCACTATTAGATACCGTTTGGGGTGTTTGGAATCAACTTAACAAAAGAGCTGATACTTCTATTATTAATACAGCACTAAAAGATTGGACCCAAAGTTATACTCCACCAAGAGGCGGAGAAGGTCACTATAAAGTTTATTATGGCACTCAAGTTAGCGCACCACCTGTAAGATTTTTATTTTTTGTTAACAGACTAAGTAATTTCCCTGAAATATATGTGAAATATCTTAAAAATTGTATTAGAAAAGATTTGGGATTTTCACAAATACCTATTGAAATATCTTTAAGAGAAAGAAGAAGAAATCCTTCCTTAAATAAAAAAGGTGATAAGCCTATTTTATCAAAATATTCACAAGATGAAGAAAAGATAGAAAGAAAAGCAACACCCGGTAGAGCTGTAGCTAAAAAGCACAATAAAAAACCTGGGAATTTAGCCTCATTAGGTAAAGCAATTGAAAAGGTCAAAAAAGCTGAAAAGAATCGCAGAGGTAAGAAGAAATAATGTCAATATTGAAAGATAAAGATATCAAGGCGATTTGCCTTGATATCGATGGCACTCTATATTCTAAAGCTCAAATGAACCTTCGACTCATACCTACAGGTTTTCCTAATATTAAACTTGGATTATCATTTAATAAAATAAGACAATTATATAGACAAACCCAAGAAACTGAACCTCCAAAGACAAATGATAGATTGGCCCTTGTTGATAAACAAGCAAGATTATACTTAAAAGATAAAAATCCTTCAGATAAAAAAGTACAAAAAGTTATCGACCAAATTGATAAACAGTTTTATAAAGCTTGCGAAAAATCTTTTTTATCAATTAAAGGTTTTGATAATATGGTAGAAACACTCATTAAAGCTAAGGATATGGGTTTAACAATTGCTTTATTAAGTGATTTTCCAGTTGGAAAAAAAGTCACCACTTTAAAATTAGAAAATATTGTAGATTATGCAACTTCGAGTGAAGACAGTGGATATTTGAAACCTTCATCAAAACCCTTTGAATTTTTGTGTAATCACCTTAACCTTGATCCAAAGAATTGTATTTATATTGGAGATAGTTATAATAAAGATATTGTTGGTGCCAAAAAAATTGATATGCAAACAATTTATATAAGCAACAAAGCAAATAAAGGAAATTTCACAAAAGCAGACTATATATGTAAAGATTGGTTTGAAATTGAAAACTTGTTATTAAAGTAAATATAAAAATAGGGGGTAATTCTTGAATATAACACTAATTTTACCTTTTTTATTATTTTTTTTGGCGATTATAATTAATATTTTTATAGTAAATTTAAAAATAAATAATAGTAAACAGAATAATAATGCCCAAAAAAGAATTTTGGAAAAAGTAAGAAAAGCTGAACAAAATTTAAATGAAAACCTTATTGTTACTGAAGAAAAAATTAGTTCCCAAAAAATCGCCGTTAATAATGTTGGCTTTTCAATCGATAGGCGAATTGAAGATTTAACTTCTCATGGCCAGGAATTATCTAAACTAACAAATACTTTGAATGAGTATCGATCAATGTTAGCTATACTTGAGGTTTCCACCAATAAAACGCATGAATGGGTTGTCACAGTAAGAAATGATTGTAAAAAATTACAAGAATTACAAAAGATAATTGAAGAGCATCAAAAATCAACTTTAGATATAATTACGAGTTATGAAACAGCTGTTGAAAAACAGAATAAGTTTTATGGTGAATATGAAACTAAATTAGAAACTCTTAAAATCTCATATATTTCTGAAGTTGAAGAGTATGCTAATCTTACCAAAGATAATTTGAACTCTAATATGATTTCCATAAATCAAGCAGCTACTAAGAGTCTTGAGCAAATCCAATCAGCTAGAAAAATTTTTGAAGAGTTATCCCTTGAGCAAATAGAATTTGCTAAACAATCTCAGGATATTTTAGAAAGGTATAAAGAAGAAAGAGATGAAAAGTTAGATCAAGCACAAGAAAATCTAAGTAATACAGTTGAATCTAAATTATTAACAAATAATTCTAATATAGAAAAATCAAATGAGAAATATTTAACAAATTATTGTAAAGAATTAAATAATTTGAATATAAAAAAAATGGAAGAAGCAGATAATGCTTTAAATAATTTGATTGATTCTATAAAGCATTTACAAAATAATGAATTCACTAAAATAGAAAATAAAAATCAAGCAAATAATACTAAAGTAAATGATCAAAAAGAAAATATAAACTTAGACGAGAACAAAGTAGAGCTTAATAATAGTGATACTAATGAAAAAGTATATATTCCCTTTGGAGAAGAAAAAGAAATCGCAATTGATTAAAGTTTTTTTACTCAAAGACTTGACGATTAATATTCGTAGTATTATTTTTATCACATAACTAAAATACATTAAAGGAAAGAATTAACTAATGTTTCTTAATTAGTTGATTCATTAAGACCTTTTGATAAATACAGGATAGGTAAATGAGCAAAGAAACTACTGATGATATAAACACTAAAGTAGATGAAAACGAAGTTGAAATTAATTTTGAAACAAAGCAAGAGATGAAAAAAGAAGCCAAAAAAGAAAAAAAGGCTAAAAAAGAATTAACTCCTCTTGAAGAAAAAGAATTAGAAATTGCAAAGCTAAAAGAATCATTAGAAACAGTTTTAATCTCTGAACAAAATGCAAAAGATCAATTATTGAGAAAAGTTGCAGAATTAGAAAATTTTAGAAAACGTTTAATTAGAGATAAAGACGAAAGTATTCATTATGCTAACAATCAATTGATAAATGACTTGCTTCAATCATTAGATGATTTTGAAAGAGCCATTACAGCTTCAGAAGCTGCTAGAGACTTTGATAAGATTCATGATGGTGTTGTTATGGTAAATGACAAACTTCATACAACTTTAGAAAAAAACTGGGGTTTAAAGCGAATTGAAAGCTTAGGCACAGATTTTGACCCAGAAAAACATGAAGCTTATATGATGGAACAATCTGATGATTATGACAAAGAAGTTGTTATTTTAGAATTAGGTGCTGGCTATACTTTACATGATAGAGTATTAAGACCTGCAAAAGTTAAAGTTGGTAAACCAATTTAATTGACGATTTAAAAAAGAATTATTATCTTTATCATATAGTAAAAATAAAAATAAAATAAACAAAACCAGGAGATACAAAATGGGCAGAATTATAGGAATAGACTTAGGTACAACAAATAGCTGTGTTTCAGTTATGGAAGGAAATGAACCAATTGTAATTGCCAATTCAGAAGGTCAAAGAACTACACCTTCAATTGTTGGTTATACATCAAAAGGAGACCGTTTAGTTGGTCAACCTGCAAAAAACCAAATTGTTACCAATGCTGAGAATACTGTTTTTTCAATAAAACGTTTTATGGGACGTAAATATAAAGAAGTTTCTTCAGAATTAAAAATGATTCCTTTTAATATTAAAGAAGGATCAAACAAAGAAATTAAAATTGACATTAGAGGTAAAGAATATTCACCTCAAGAAATCTCTGCAGCTATCATACAAAAAATGAAAAAAACTGCTGAAGATTATTTAGGGGAGAGTGTAACAGAAGCTGTTGTAACTGTTCCAGCTTACTTTAATGACTCACAAAGACAAGCAACAAAAGATGCAGGTAAAATTGCCGGTTTAGATGTTAAGAGAATTGTTAACGAACCAACTGCAGCCGCTTTAGCTTATGGCTTTGGTAAAGACGCTTCAAAAGAAGAAAAAATCGCTGTATACGACTTAGGTGGAGGTACATTTGATATTTCAATCCTAGAATTAGGTGATGGCGTTTTTGAAGTTAAATCAACTAATGGTGATACCCGCTTAGGTGGAGATAACTTTGACCAAGTTGTTATTGAATGGATGATAGCTGAATTTAAAAAAGAAACAGGTATTGATTTAACAAGTGATAAAATGGCTCTTCAAAGATTAAAAGAAGCCGCAGAAAAAGCAAAAATTGAATTATCTACTTCTTCAAACTCAGATATTAACTTACCATTTATCACAGCTGATCAAAGTGGTCCAAAGCATTTACAAATGTCTTTAACTCGTGCTCGGTTTGAGCAAATGATTGCACCTTTAGTAGAAAAAACTAAACAACCTTGTATTAAAGCATTAAAAGATGCTGGTATAAGTGCTAGTGATATTGATGAAGTTATCTTAGTTGGTGGTTCAACTCGTATTCCTATGGTGCAAAAAGTTGTAAAAGAATTATTCAAGAGAGAACCTCATAAAGGTGTAAATCCTGATGAAGTTGTTGCAATGGGTGCAGCTATTCAAGGTGGTATCTTAGGTGGTGATGTTAAGGATGTATTATTATTAGACGTTACTCCATTATCATTAGGTATTGAAACTTTAGGTGGTGTTTGTACTAAATTAATTGAAAGAAATACAACAATTCCTACAAAGAAGAGTCAAATTTTCTCAACTGCTGCTGATGGCCAAACTGCTGTATCTATACATGTTCTTCAAGGTGAGAGAGAAATGGCAACTCAAAATAGAACTTTAGGAAAATTCAATTTAGAAGGAATCCCTTCAGCTCCAAGAGGAGTACCACAAATTGAAGTAACCTTTGATATCGATGCTAATGGTATTGTTCATGTATTCGCTAAAGATTTGGGTACAGGCAAAGAACAAAAAATTAGAATTGAAACTTCATCTGGTTTATCTGATAGTGACATTGACAAAATGGTTAAAGATGCTGAAACACATGCTGAAGAAGATAAAAAAGAAAGAGCAAAGATTGATGCAAGAAATGAAGCTGATAGTCTTTCTTATTCAACAGAAAAATCACTTAAGGATTATGGTGATAAAGTAAGTAGTGAAGATAAAGTAGCAATTGAAGCAGCTTTAGAAGAACTAAAGAAAACTATGGCAGATACTAATGCAGATGCTGAAGAAATCAAAGCTAAAACAGAGACTTTACAACAAGCAGCTTATAAATTAGCTGAAGAAGTATATAAAGAATCTGCAGCCGCACAGCAAGGTGCTGAAGGTGGTCCTCAACAAGGTAATCCACAATCAGAGCCAAAAGCTAATGATGCAAAATCAGCTCCAAATAAAGACGGTGTAGAAGACGCTGACTTTGAAGTTGTAGACTAAATTATAAGAGTGTAAAAATATAATACACATCATGTCTGTTGTGGCGTGATGTGTTTTAATTCAAAAAAAATGCAAGGAAATTGTCGTGGCAAAACGAGATTATTATGAAGTATTAGGGGTTTCAAAAGGTGCTAGTGCTGATGAAGTTAAAAAAGCATATAGAAAATTAGCTATAGCAAATCACCCAGATAAAAACCCTGGAGACAAAGCCGCCGAAGATCGCTTTAAAGAGGCGACTGAGGCCTATGAAGTTATAAGTGATGAAAAAAAACGTTCAACTTATGATCAATTTGGGTTCGCAGGAATTGACGGAATGGCTGGAGGACATGATTACTCAAATGTTTACAGCGATTTTAGTGATATTTTTGGTGGCGGTGGATTTAGCGACATTTTCGAATCATTTTTTAGTGGCGGAGGTGGTGGGGGTTCTTCTAGAAGAAGTACCGGCCCTAGCGCAGGTGCAACTTTAAGATATGATGTATCTTTAGATTTAGAAGAAGCAGCCTTTGGAAAAAAAATAGAAATATCGTATGCTCATCATGTTGGCTGTCCTACTTGTGAGGGTAGTGGTAGTAAAACTGGTGGAACAAAAATCTGTCCACACTGTAATGGTAGTGGTAAAGTAAATAGATCAAGTGGTTTTTTTGCAGTATCTACGCCTTGTAGTAATTGTAGTGGCACAGGTAGGGTTGTAGAAGATCCTTGTAACAATTGTCATGGTTCTGGAGTTGTACGGAAACAACAAAAAGTAAAAGTTTCTATTCCTCCTGGTTCCGATGATGGAACAAGAATATCCTTACGTGGTATGGGTGATGCAGGCAGAAATGGTGGTCCATCTGGAGACCTTTATGTTTATATAAATGTAAGAGCTCACAAATATTTTATTCGTCACGGATATGATTTATATGTTCAAATTCCAATATCAATTACTCAAGCAGCTTTGGGTGCAGAAATTAAAGTACCATTACTTGAAGGTAAAAATGTAAAAATAACTATACCTTCAGGAGTACAAAATGGGAAATTAATCAGAGTTAAAGAAACTGGTATTCCTAAAGATAGAAATATGAGCCGACGAGGTGATATGTATATCAAGCTTAGAGTCGATACTCCAAAGTTAGGATTAACCTCCCAAAAAGCAAAGAAAATTTTAAAAGAATTAGCTAAAGTTCTTGGGGAAGAGGAAGCACCAACACCACTTCCTTTTGAATAAAAAAAACTATATAAAAATACTATTTATTTCAGTTATTTATTGATCTAAATAGTTTTTTTTAGCACAAATATAAATTCACTTAAATTAAGTAATTCCTTATGGACTAGTAATTTTTTTCATAAAATGATATTTTTTATTTACATTTAATTGGGTAAGGAGAAAACACCATGGGTGAAAAAATATACGGACGTCATGCTATTGAAGAAGGCTTAAAATTGGCTCCATCAGGTTCAACTTTATATTTATGTAGAGGTGGCGAAACCAAATATACTGATTTGGATAGAATGGCTAGATTTAGTCAAAAAGTTGCAGTAAAAAAAATAGCTAAAGCTGAAATGGACAAGATGATGCCTGGTGTAGACCATAGAGGTGCTATACTTGATTTAGGTGGTGCTAGACGAGCTGTTAGCAGGGTTAATACATCAAACGTTAAAGAGTACCTTGAAAAGTTGAAAGATGGAGAGGGTGGACTTGTTTTAATTTTAGATGGGATAACAGATCCACATAATTTGGGTGCTATATTAAGGTCCTGTGATCAATTTAATGTTGATTTAGTAATTATTCCAGAAAGAAGAAGTGTTCAAGCAAATGAAACTGTAATTAAAATTTCAAGTGGTGCAGCTCAGTATGTTCCTATAGCTCCAGTTGTAAATATAAATAGAGAGATTGACTTGTTAAAGAAAAATGATTTCTGGATTTATGCAGCTGATATGAATGGAACATCTTCTTATGAAACCAAGTTTGCTCCTAGAAGTGTAGTAATAATGGGAAGTGAAGGTAAAGGTATTTCAAGATTGGCTAGAGAAAAATGTGATTATGTAGTATCTATTCCAATGAATGGCCATATTGATTCCTTAAATGTCAGTGTAGCAGCGGGAATTCTTCTTTATGAAGTAAGACGAAAATAATAATAATAATAAATTAATAATATAAACATCAAGTTCTAATTGTTTTGAAAAAATGGTTAGAATTTTTTAACCAAAATTTAAGTTAATTATGTAAAAAAAATGATGTGAAATTTTTTTAGCAAATAATATTTTATATTAGACAGCCAATATTTTTTTATATCTAAATAGAGATTGAGTTAATAAGTAAACAAGCTATATGAAATTTAGGTTTTTTTAAATACCCGTATGTCAAATTAGATATTACCTCAATTTCTATATATAGTGAATATATATGCATCATTATGAATATAAATCTTGTCTTTTAGCAATAAGTATTTTATTCTTATAGAATAAAGATTACTTTTACAAAGGAGAGAGAAGAGTATGAAAAAATTATTTACAATAATGTTGTGTTCTTTAGTTTTAACAAGTGTATTCGCTGGTGGTTCTAAAGAAACTGCAGCTGTAGAAGGTGCAAAAACTGCTGCAAAATTCCATATTGGTGTTGTTACAGGAACAGTTTCTCAGTCTGAAGATGACCTACGTGGTGCAGAAAGATTAATACAAGAATACGGAACCGTTGAAGATGGTGGCATGATTCAACATGTTACTTATCCTGACAACTTTATGGATGAAGCAGAAACAACAATTTCTGTAATTTCTGGTCTAGCTGATGATCCATTGATGAGAGCTGTTATTGTTAACCAAGCTATTCCTGGTACAACAGAAGCTTTTAGAAAAATCAAAGAAATGAGATCAGATGTTATTTGTATCGCTGGTGAAGCTCATGAAGATCCAGGTGTTATCCAATCAGCAGCAGATTTAGCAATTAATAATGACTTCGTTTCTCGTGGTTATTTAATTATTAATACCGCTAAAGAATTAGGTGTTGATACATTTGTTCATATTTCATTCCCACGTCATATGAGTTATGAAACTCTAAGTCGTCGTGCTGCAATTATGAAACAAACATGTATAGACAATGGTATGACTTTTGTATTTGAAACTGCTCCAGACCCTACTAGTGATGTTGGTGTTGCAGGTGCTCAACAATATATTTTAGAAAAAGTTCCAGCTTGGATTGAAAAATATGGTCAAAATGCTGCTTTCTTCTGTACTAATGATGCACATACAGAACCTTTATTAAAACAATTATTAGCTTATGGTGGATATTTCATCGAAGCTGACTTACCTTCTCCATTAATGGGTTACCCAGGAGCTTTAGGTATTGACTTAACTGATGAAACAGGTGATTTCCCTGCAATTTTAGCTAAAGTTGAAAGCTCAATTGCTGATAAAGGTGGTGCTGGTAGATTTGGTACTTGGGCTTACAGCTATGGTTACACAAACTCAGCTGGTTTAGGTCAACATGCTATTAATGTTGTTAACGGCGAAAGTGAATTATTAAAACTTTCAGATGTTATGAAAGCTTATAATAAATACACTCCAGGTGCAAAATGGAATGGTGCATTCTTCTCTGATGTTAACACTGGTGTTAGAGCTGACAACCATATTTTAATCTACCAAGATACTTATATCATGGGTAGAGGTTATATGGGCGCAACTGAAATTGAAGTTCCAGAAAAATATTTTTCAGTAAAATAATATTTACGTTAATGGGTTAATCCCTAGTTTAAAGGATTGTTGAGTCTTCTGACTTTGCAATCCTTTATAGCGAATTCAAAAGGAAAAATAATGAAAGATAAGAAAGTTCCTTTACTTGAAATGAGAAATATTAGTAAAGACTTTTCTGGAAACCAAGTATTAAACGATATTAACTTCTCAATTGAAAAAGGGGAGATTTTAGGTCTCGTTGGTGAAAATGGTGCCGGAAAAAGTACACTAATGAAAATCCTTTTTGGTATGGACGAAATTAGAGACACCGGTGGTTATGGCGGAAAAGTTATAATTAAAGGTAAAGAAGTAAACTTTACTTCTCCACAAGATGCTTTAGAGAAAGGCGTAGGGATGGTTCATCAAGAATTTTCTTTACTACCAGATTTTAGTGCAGCTGAAAATATAGTCTTAAATAGAGAACCAATAAAATATTCTATTGTCAGTGAATTGTTTGGCGATCGAATGCATACTTTAAATCGAGAAGAAATTGATGCAATTGCAAAAGTAGCAATAAATAGATTAGGAATTAATCTTGATATTACTATGAAGGTTTCTTCAATGCCTGTTGGGCATAAACAATTCACAGAGATTGCTAGAGAACTAAGTAAAGATGTGCTAGGCGAAACTAATCCTATTGAATTATTAGTATTAGATGAACCAACTGCTGTATTATCAGAAAAAGAAGCTGATAGTTTATTAATTGCTATGAGAAAATTATCAGAGCAAGGTATTTCAATGATATTTATCAGCCATCGCTTAAATGAAATTATTGATGTTTGTGACACTATGATGGTTATGCGTGATGGTTTAATTATTAAACATATACCTATTGATGGTGTTAAAGTACAAGATATTGCTAGATGGATGGTAGGAAGAGAAGTTTCAAATAAAGCTAAACCCCGGAAATTTGATTACAATAATATAGAAACTATTTTAGATATTAAAAATTTATGGGTAGATATGCCGGGTGAAACGGCTAGAGATATATCTCTTGAAGTAAAAAAAGGTGAAATTTTAGGCATTGGGGGTATGGCGGGCCAGGGTAAATTAGGAATTCCTAATGGAGTTATGGGCTTATATACTGCTGGTGGAACAGTCTTTTTTGAAGGCTCAGAGTTAAAACTTAATGATCCTCGTGCATTATTAGATGCAGGCTTAGCCTTTGTAAGTGAAGATAGGCGGGGTGTTGGATTACTATTAGATGAATCATTAGAATGGAATATTGCTTTTACTGCGATGCAAGTTCAAGATAAATATTTAAAAAAATATTTAAAAGGGTTTATGACTTGGAGAGATAGTAAAGCTATAGAAAAAGTAACACATGAGTATATTGATCAATTAGAAATTAAATGTACTAGTTCTAAACAAAAAGCAAAAGAATTGTCTGGTGGTAATCAACAAAAAATTTGTTTAGCTAAAGCATTTGCACTAGAACCAAAATTATTATTTGTTAGTGAACCTACAAGAGGTATTGATATTGGCGCTAAATCGTTAGTATTGAATGCTCTTAGAAAATATAATAGAGAATTAGGAACTACAATTGTAATTATTTCTTCTGAATTAGAAGAATTAAGAGCTATCAGTGATCGTATCGCTATTGTTACTGATGGTAGAATTGAAGGAATTTTAGAAGCTTCTAAACCAAGTGAAGATTTTGGCTTATTAATGATAGGACAAAAAGTCGAGGAGGCTATCTAATGGAAAATATTAAATTAGCAGATAAAATTAAATCATTTGCTCACGATTTCGGATGGCCAAGAATAATAATAGCTTTGTTTTTATTATCGTTATTTATAATGGCTCCCTTTGTTGGTGTAAATATTAATACTTCATTATCAGATACATTTAATCGCTTTGGTATGAATTGTATTATGGTATTAGCAATGGTTCCCATGATTCATAGTGGTTGTGGACTTAATTTTGGTCTACCTCTAGGAATTATAGCAGGGCTATTAGGTGCTACTTTATCCTTAGAGTTTAACTTTGTAGGAGGTCAATCCTTTTTAATGGCTATGGCTTTTGCTACTCCTTTTGCAGTTCTTTTTGGATGGGCTTATGGTAAGCTATTAAATAGAGTAAAAGGTGGAGAGATGATGATTGCTACATATGTAGGATTCTCTTCTGTTGCCTTTATGTGTATGATGTGGTTGTTATTGCCATTTACAAATCCAACAATGGTATGGGGATATACAGGTAAAGGGCTAAGAACCACTATTTCTACTGAAGGTTATTATTTACATGTATTAAATGACTTTTTAGCAATTCGAATTGGTGAGCACTTTGTTTTTCCTACAGGTATGGTTTTATTTTTTGCTGTATTTGCTTTGGGAATTTGGGCCTTTTTACATTCTAAAAAGGGAACAGCCATGACGGCTGTTGGATCAAATTCAGTCTTTGCTAGAGCCAGTGGAATTGATATTGATAAAACAAGAATTTTATCAGTAATTTTATCAACTTGGCTAGGTGCAATGGGTATTCTTGTTTATCAACAATCCTTTGGATTTATTCAATTATATATGGGGCCTTTCTTTATGGCTCTACCTGCTGTATCTGCAATTTTAATTGGAGGAGCTTCTGTAAATAAAGCTTCAATAACCAATGTTATTGTAGGAACTTTTTTATTCCAAGGTATTTTGACAATGACCCCTAGTGTAATGAATTCAGTAATTCAAACTGATATGTCTGAAGTAATTCGTATTGTAGTATCCAATGGTATGATTCTATATGCATTGACTAGAAAGACGGAGGCTACAAGATGAAGAAAATAACTTTTAAAAGTATAAAAAAATTAATAGCTAATAATCTTGTAACTGTATTATTTTTGGTTATTTGTGGATTTGGAATTCCATTAAGTGGATATTCTGCTAACTTTTTGATTTCAGG
>Ga0307991_1000779_pt1 | contig 22963 bp, 23 predicted proteins | sample EllFjometagen131_FD_203146 | JGI IMG/M metagenome (GOLD analysis project Ga0307991, IMG submission 203146) | Marine microbial communities from Ellis Fjord, Antarctic Ocean - #131 | ecosystem: Environmental > Aquatic > Marine > Unclassified | place: Southern Ocean | collected 2014-10-08 | reverse complement strand
TATGGGGCACTACATTCGGCCTTTAAAGAGCCGCATGTAATATTATCAATAGGTTACGTATGAACAATCACTGAAAACACCCTTATTTTGTTGCTTTTTGTGAAAATGGGGTTAAACTTGGGTTAAAGACGCAGGAGGAAAGGGGGTAGCGATGCCGGTATATCTGTGGGAGGGAACGACAAAAAAGGGCGAGAAGAAAAAGGGCGAAATAGAGGCCGCCGATGAAAGCAGCGTCAGGATCCAGCTTCGCCGCCAGCGTATCAAGGCTGAGAGCATAAAGAAAAAACCCAAAGATCTCTTCGAAAACATCCCCTTTCTCCAAGAAAAGGTCAAGGAAACTGATGTGGTGGTGTTCGCGAGACTCTTCGCCACGATGATCAATGCGGGCCTGCCTATCATCCAGTGTCTGGAACTGCTGGGCGAAGAGGAGAAAAATAAGACGTTTGCAAAGATCATCAAGGCACTAAAAGAGGATATTGAGGGGGGAAGCTCCCTCTCTGAGGCCCTGACAAAATACCCGGATATATTTGATGACCTCTTTGTAAACCTTGTCGCTGCCGGAGAGGCAGGTGGCATCCTGGATGTCATCCTCAACCGTCTTTCCGCATATATGGAAAAGGCGCTGGAGCTGAAACGGAAGGTAAAGGGTGCCATGACGTATCCGATGACCGTTCTTGTTGTTGCCTTCGCGGTTGTTATCCTGCTCCTGTACAAGGTTGTCCCCGTTTTTGAGGAGATGTTTGCAAGCATGGGATCAGCACTCCCAGGCCCCACTCAAATCCTGGTGGACATGAGCCGCTTTGTCCAGAACAATATATTATACATACTGGGCATAATCGTCCTCTTCGTTTTCGCCTTCAAGAGATATCACAAAACCGAGCGGGGAAGGCTTCAGATAGATCGAACCGTGCTCAAGCTGCCCGTCTTCGGCCTCCTCCTCAAAAAGGTTGCCGTGGCAAAATTCTCACGGACCCTTTCCACCATGATGAGCAGCGGCGTCCCGATACTTGACGGACTTGAGATCGTCAGCAAGACGGCGGGGAACAAGATCGTCGAGAACGCCCTGATGGACACCAGAAAAAGCATAAGCGAGGGGAAGACCATAGCGGAGCCCCTGTCGGAAGCAGGGATATTCCCCTCCATGGTTGTCTCCATGATAGCGGTCGGTGAAAACACCGGCGCCCTTGATGCCATGCTGGAAAAGATCGCCGACTTTTATGACTCTGAAGTGGATGTCGCAGTGGGTGCTCTGACGGCACTCCTTGAACCCATCATGATGGTGTTTTTGGGTGGTGTTGTCGGGGGGATGATCGTTGCCCTGTATCTTCCCATCTTTTCGATGGCGGGCGCCGTCGGATAGGGGAGCAAAAAAATGGTCGGGATGGCGCGATTTGAACGCGCGACTCCTGCGTCCCGAACGCAGTGCCCTACCAGGCTGGGCCACATCCCGACAAGCGTTCTTGTCTATATAATTTTTCCCCAAATGTCCATAAAAAAATGAAGCCTGTCTGAATATGCGCTAAAATGGAGCCGCGGCTTGTCTGAGGCAAAAATTCATGATATTAGGAACATGGAAGTATATTGTTATATGGGAGGATTCAATTCAGTGATAATTTACGATCTTAAGTGTGACAAGAAACACACCTTTGAAGGATGGTTCAACGACAGGAAGGCCTTCGAAGAGCAGAGAAAGGGGAAACTCGTCACATGCCCTGTGTGCGGCAGTTCAGACATAGACATAGTCCCCTCCTCCATCACGATCATGGGGAAGGAAACAGAACGATTAAAGAAGACAGACAGCAAGGACGTCTCTCCCCTGAAGGCGCTCCAGATGTTTCATGAATACATGGACAAGACATTCGAAGACGTGGGGAGTAAATTTGCCGAGGTTGCCCTGCGGATACATGTCGGCGAGGAAGACGTCCGGAACATCAAAGGGACCACAACGGAAAGTGAAGAGGTCGCCCTCACGGAAGAGGGTGTTCCGTTCGTAAAGATTCCCATACCGAAGTTCGACAGCTAGCTCCGATGAAATCGGAATTCTTCCAATGAAAAAGCGCTACAACAATATCCTGGACCTGATAGGGAACACCCCTCTCGTCGAGATCCGTCATCTTAACCCCAACAGCAAGGTTAAAGTCTACGCAAAGCTGGAGGGGGCCAACCCCGGCGGATCGATAAAGGACAGGACCGCGCTCTACATGATAGAAAGGGCATTGGAGCGGGGTGAACTTACCAGAGAGAAGACAATTCTGGAGGCCACAAGCGGAAATACGGGCATCGGCCTCGCCCTTGTGGCAGCTGCAATGGGGTACAAAATTACCCTTGTGCTCTCAGAATCGGCCAGTGATGAACGGAAAAAGATTTTAAGGGCTTTGGGCGCTAAATTGATCTTGACTCCCGCACATCTCGGTACCGATGGGGCAATAGAAGTGGTTTATGAGATGCTGAGGGAGCATCCCGATACATATTTTGTTCCCGATCAGCACAACAACGAAGATAATACTCTTGCCCACTACCACGGAACCGCCGAAGAAATCTGGCGGCAAACCAACAATAAGGTAACCATGGTAGTGGCGTCGCTCGGCACCTCCGGTACTGCCATGGGCATAGCGAGAAGACTTAAGGAATACAATAAGCATATAAGGATCGTGGGAGTCGAGCCCTATCTCCGTCACACGATACAGGGGCTCAAAAACATGAAAGAGTCTTACCGCCCCGGCATCTTTGATAAAAAGAACCTTGACGAAAAGATCAATATCCTGGATGAAGATGCCTTCGAGATGGCCAGAACCCTGGCCCGAACCGAAGGATTATTCGTCGGCATGAGTTCCGGTGCCGCGATGCACGTGGCCCTCGAAAAGGCTCGGCAAATGGAAGAGGGGGTGATTGTGGTCATCTTCCCCGACAGTGGGGAGAGGTATCTCAGCACATCGCTCTTTTCAGACCAGGAAGAGTCCTCCCTTCGCCTCTACAACACACTCACCCGGGCCAAGGAACCCTTTAAACCGCTCGACACCACTCAGGTTCTGATGCATTCATGCGGACCGACCATGCACGAGGTCCCGCACATCGGGACCTACCGGCGCTTCGTCGTGGCGGACATGATAGTCCGACACCTGGAATTCAATGGATACAAGGTCAAACATGCCTCCAACATCATAGACCTGGCCGACCGGTCTGTGCGCGGCGCCGAGAAGGCCGGCATGGATATCAAGGAATTTACCCGGGGGCACACCGAGACATTTTTCAGCGACCTGGACAAACTCAATATCAACGATGACAACACTTATCCGACGGCGAGCGAGAATGTCGACTCGATGATACAGCTGGCGGAGCGGCTCGTGGAGAGGGGTTACGCCTACGAAAAACTGAGGGCTGTCTATTTCGACATATCGCGGCTCGACGATTACGGTGTTCTATCAAACATAGATCTGGCAAACATGCGACACTCACAGACGGTCGACCAGGACGACTATGCAAAGGACAGCCCCGTCGACTTCAACCTCCTCAAGCGCTCAACCCTGATGGAATTGAAGGAGGGAATCTATTTCAAGACCAAATGGGGGAATGTGAGGCCGGGCTGGCATCTTGAATGCGCGGCCCTCTCCATGAAACACTTGGGGGAAACCTTCGATATCTATATAAGCGGCGCCGACATCATCTTTCCGCACTGCGAGAACGTCATGGCAATCGGAAAGGCCGCCACGGGGAAAAATATCGCGAACTACTGGCTCGCCTCTGAACTCGTCATGCTGGATGGCAAGAAGATGTCACGCTCACTGAACAACTTCTTTACCGTCAGCGACCTTGAAGCGCGCGGATACACCGGGCAAGAGATTCGATATTTCCTCCTCAGCACTCATTACAGAAAACCGCTGGGCTTTTCATTCGGCGCGCTTGACACCGCCTGCAATACGGTTAAGCGGCTCAACAACTTCATCCAGAGACTGCTGCGTTTCGTTCCGGGACCCGGCTACACGGAGACCGACCAACTCATCTACGATATTAGGAAGGGATTCTCCGAGGCGATGGACGACGACTTTAACATATCGGGCGCCCTGGCCTCCCTATTCGAATTCGTAAGAATGGTAAATATCCCGCTTGCGGCGAACCAGCTTAATGAAGTGCAGAGAGACCTGGTTTTTGATGCCATGAATCGTATCAACTCCGTCCTGCGCATTATGGATTTCGATGAGAAAACACTCTGTAAAGATGCCGCGCGGCTCATGGAAGAGAGGAAACAGGCCCGGTCTGCTGGCGACTGGAAAGAATCCGACCGCCTGCGCCAGGAGCTTGCGGCTCTGGGGGTCCTTGTTCACGACGCACCGGAGGGTACGACATGGACACTGCAATAATCATCCGGCCCTTCCTGTGGTCTTGCCGTGAAGGGGTGGCCACATGAAGGTGGCCCTCCTTTTTGCTATTCTGATTGCGACCTATCTCCTGACCCAGTGGGGCACCATGTGGAGGGGGAAACGTGCCTGCAGGGCAATCATCAAAGACCTTGAGGGAAGAGGTGCATGCGAACCCGAGTTCGCTGCCTCTCTCCCCTATGCGCAAAAAAAGGGCATGTTCCGCATAGGCACGAGAGATTACAAGCCGCAGGCCCTCCAGTACCTCCTCCACAGAGAGATCGTCCACACTACCGATGACGGCAGGTTCTACCTTGCTACAAACGCCCAGGACATAAAACTGTAGGTTTTCACCGGCACCGCATGCCTCTCTTGCGCAAGATCGTCAACGGTGTCTCTTCACCCCAACCTTTTCACACAATCCACATATAGGGCATTTACTGCACAGGGGCGAGGTAGGCCGGCAGGTAGTTCTTCCGAATGCCACCATGAGGGTATTATATTCCGTCCAGTATTTCCGGGGGAGTTTTGCGCGCAGGGCGTATTCCGTCTCGTCCGGTATCTTCGTACTGACATAGCCCAGACGGTTTGAGATCCTGTGGACATGGGTGTCCACGCATATCCCCTCTCCTCCGTATCCCAGCGTGACAACCAGATTGGCGGTTTTTCTCCCCACCCCCTTGAACGTGAGCAATTCGTCAATACTGTCGGGAACGCGGGAGTCGTACCGTTCGATCAGTTCGCGGCAAACATGAAGGATCGTCTGTGCCTTGTTCCGATAGAACCCGACGGGATAGATGGCACCTTCTATCAGATCCGGAGAGAGCTTCAGCATCTGTGCCGGGGTTGAGGCCAGCGCAAAGAGCCTGCGAGTGGCCACTTCAGTCACCTCATCCTTGGTCCTCAGGCTGAGGAGGGTGGAGATGAGGATATGAAACGGGGCGCTCTTCTGTTCGGCAAGCGCTGAAACAATAGGGAGTTTTTGTGATGCGAGGGTTTTTGTGAGGGCTTTAATAACGGTTGTTATATCGGAGTTTTTCATACGCTATAATGATCAGCGGCCGGTATCCCGAGGCAGGGAGCGCCGAAAAACCGGCCGCCGAAAATATCTTATTCGTACCCCTCTTCATCGGCAAGGATATCCAGATGCAGCGTCGCTATATCCTCCACGTCCAAGTTGGGTTTCTTCTCCACCTTCCTGAAGTCGACCGCCTTTATATACTTGTTACAGACGTTACATACATCGACCCGGTACTTCTCCTCTTCCTCGATGGTGAAGTATGCGAGCGTCTGCTGGTCCTCATTTCCGCAAAAGGGGCACCGAACGCGTTTGAACTGCCACTCAAATCCGCACTGGCCGCAGAAGAGAAATCTCGAGCCTCCCTCTCCTCTGAGCTCCGAGATCTTCGGTTCCCTGCCGCATATGGGACAGTAGCCTTCAGTCCAGTTCGATTTGGCGATAGTGTCTCCGTACTTTTCCGAGAGGACCTCAAGGGCCGGGCGCAGGCTCTCTTCAACAAGGAAACCCAGCAGATCAAAGACACCTTCTTCACTACTCTCATCCGGGGCATCCGCATCCGGCTGGAGGACAAAGGAATCACGAACCATCTCCCGATAGTCCATCTCCCCGGAATTGATTTTCCGTATTATTTCATCTGTTTCTTCCAGGTTCCTCTTCTGTGCTATCTCGAGGAGGGCGATAAAGTATTCCTTCGGTTCTTCAAGCTCAAAGATACCCTCGGGGAAATCAACGAGGGGCAGTCCTCCCGCAACCTTTTTCTCTATGAGCGATTTATCCACGTTGAAGATATCTTCCGTAACCTTGCGGCGGTACGTCTCTCTCAGAATAAGAACCTCCTCAAGGATATCGAGCAGTTCTTCGTAATGGGGATTCATATGTTTGTACCCGTCAATCGTCTTCAGGGTATCTTTCAGGACTTGTGCCATGCTTCACCTCTTATGGGGTTTTAAACGAAGCCCCCCTATATATGCTTTTCCCGACAAACTCAAGCAATTCCTGCCCCGGCAAAAAGGGGCCCGCTCGCGATTGAACAGGCCCCTCATGACTAACAGATTTCCACGCCGACATGCGGCGCAGATCATAGTGCTACTCTGAGACTTCCAGTTTTCCCGTCTCTTCCATCTCTTTTAACCACTTCGGGCACTGCTTCTCCGCCCAGGAGCGTGTGACCCATCCTGTCAGGATAGCGGACACAGAACCGGGAACGCCAACTGTACCCAGATATAAATGGACAAAAAAGAATGGGAATATAACAAAAAACCCGAGGGCGTGCAGTGGATACATCCACCTTACCAGCTCCACAGGAAGGCCAAGAGGAAACCACATAATCAACCCGGTAACCGACATGACAACTCCAAAGGATGCCACTGCCCAGAAAAATGCCTTCTGGCCGGGGTTGTATTTCCCCGTCTCGGGAACCTTGTCCACATGCCACAGGTAACCGCCTGCCACCATAATCCACTCCAGGTCCTCGGGAAACTTGAATATACCAGCCTCCTTCCACCATATCGATATGGCGAAGAGAAGTGACGGGATGAACACAAGCCCGGAAAAGTTGTGGATCAGTTTCAGGTTTTTCAATCCTCCGACAGGAACCGCGAGAAAATTGAACGAATGGAACATCATCCCCAGCCCTGAAATCATAAGGATCAGGCAGGCAATGGCCATGCACCAGTGCACTATTCTCTCAAACCCATCGGATGCTTTTATCATTCCTTTTTTCATTTTATTCTCCTCCTCCCTTGCTTACCTGATCCCCATCGCCGCTGGTGTCCTTGGGACCGTGGGTGATGTAATGTAAGAAGGATCCCGCTATAACACCGCCGGCTGCAAGCAGACTGAGTGGCTTGAGCCAGTCTTTCCAGGCAATAATAGAGAGGGGAACTCTCGGGTTTTCCGGAAGATGGTCATAGATGGCGGCCTTTCTCGGGAGGACGTACACCATGTGCGTTCCACCCACAAAGGCGTCTCCATAGACGGAGGCGTCGCCGCCCAGTTCCTTGACCCTTGCGTATGCCACCTTCAGCATCTCATCCTTGTCGCCGAAACGCAGGGCGCCGGTGGGACAGGCCTTGACACATGCCGGAATCATTCCGTTGTCGATTCTGGAAAAACACAGGTCGCATTTGACAACCTTGTCGGTCTCAGGATCATATTGGGGCACCTCAAAGGGGCATGCAAAAACGCATTCCTTGCACCCGATACACTCACTGCTGTCAAGAGCGACGGTACCGTACTTGGTATGGTACAGGGCACCGCTCGGGCAGACCTTCACACAGGCCGCGTCGGTGCAGTGCATGCAGGCATCATGTCTGAACAACCAGTCTACTCCGCCATCATCAGATATTTCCTGGAATCGTATAACGTTCCAGGTGTTTGGCTGGAGATCAGGCGGATTCTGGTATGTCCCGGTGTTGACAGTCTGCTTCGCCGGCAACTGATTCCACTGCTTGCATGCCAACTGGCATCCCCTGCAACCGGTACACTTGGAAAGATCACACAGTTTGATTTTCTCAGACATGGCTTACACCTCCTTCCTTACGACATTTACCATGAAGGCCTTGCTCTCCGGGATCATGGTATTGGCATCTCCGATGAACGGGGTCACGATGTTGGCGGAATCACCGAAGGTAAAGACCTCCGGCTTCTTGTCACCATGCACGTACTCCCTCATCTTGGTGGTAATCCATCCATAGTGCCATGGAATCCCGACCTCATGGACCTCATTGCCGTCGATATTGAAGGGTTTCCATCTCTCTGTCACGAGCGCCACGGCATCGACCTGTCCTCTGACCGATTTCACCGTAACTATCTCGCCGTTTTTGATTCCCTTATTCTTGGCAAGCTCGGTGCCGATCTCCACGAACATGGAGGGCTGCATCTCCGCAAGCCATGGGCACCACCTCGTCATAAGACCGGTCTGCCAGTGCTCGCTTACCCGATAGGTTGAGCAGATGATCGGGTATCTCGGATCGCAGGTTGCCCTCGCGTCCACATCTGTCCCCGTTCCATCTTTGTCCCATCTCTTGATCGTGGGATTGATGAACTGCGGTGACATGATGTTGCTCTCAACGGGGCATTCCAGGGGCTCGTAGTGCTCCGGGAAAGGACCGTCCGCCAGCCCGGGTCCGAAGATCGAACCAACGCCATGCTGCTTCATAATAAAGGGAGGCCTTCCAGCGCCCGGTGCGGCAACGCCGTCCGGCACATCGCCGACCCACTTGGAGCCGTTCCACATAATAACGGGATCCTTGGTGTCCCACGGTCTCCCCGTTTCCGGATCAACGGAAGCGCCGTTGTAGATAATCCTGCGGTTGACCGGCCAGCACCATGCCCATTCGGGATAGAGGCCGACGCCGGATTCATCCTTCTTGCCCCGGCGGGCCGCCATGTTCCCCCTCTCGGTATAGGAATTACAGTAGAGCCAGTTTCCCGAAGAGGTTGAACCGTCATCCTGGAGAAAGGCAAAACTGGGAACGAGAGAACCCTTCTTGTACAACTTGCCCTTGATCTCCCTGTCTTCGAGAAAGTAGCCGTTGATCTCCTTGGCGATGTAATGCGTATCCAGGTGCCGGATCTTGCCGTCTGCGCCCTTGGGTCCATAATCCCAGGTCATCTCTGTGATGGCCTCCTTCAGCGGACCGCCTTCCTCTTCGTACAGCTCCTTGATCTTGTAGAAGAGCTCCGAGATGATCTCGCCATCAGGCATGGCCTCTCCGGGAGAATCAACCGCCTTGTACCGCCACTGCATCCAGCGGCCGCTGTTCGTGATACTCCCCTCCTTCTCGATCGAAGCGGAGCAGGGAAGCATGAAGACCTCCGTCTTTATCTTCTTCGGATCCATATCGGGTCCCTTCCAGAAGGATCCTGTCTCACTGTCGAAAATATTGACATTGACCATCCAATCCAGCTTGCCCATGGCCTGCCGGGTCTTGTTGGAGCTGGCGCCGCTGCACGCGGGGTTCTGCCCCCACGCAAAGAAGCCCGTGAACTTCTCCTTGTACATCGCGTCGAAGAGGCTCAACCACGAGTAGTCCTTGCCGTCATCCAGCTTCGGCAGATATGAATAGGCATCTTCCAGAGAGACGCCCGTTCCGTAATGAGCCTTCAGAAGACTTGCCACATACTTCGGGTAGTTCTTCCACCAGTTCAGGCTCTTGGGTTCTCTCGTTGAGGGCGTATACTTTTTGTTATACGCGCCCAGTGTCGGCAGGGATGCCTTGGGGGTCTTCAGATACCCGGGCAGGATATGGAACAGGAGGCAGTGATCGGTAGAGCCCTGTACATTGGACTCGCCCCTGAGGGCATTGACGCCGCCGCCGGTTACACCCATATTCCCCAAGAGGAGCTGAATGATGCTCATCGTCCTGATATTCTGAACGCCGACCGTATGCTGGGTCCACCCCATGGCATACATGATCGTTCCCGCTTTTCCCACCGCGCCGGTCTTCGCATACTCCTCGTAAACCGCAAGGAGTTTCTCCTTCGGCGTACCGGTAATCCTCGATACGATATCCAGGTTGTACCGGGAATAGTGCCTCTTCAGAAGCTGATACACACAGTTGGGATCCTTGAGGCTCATATCCTTTTTGACGACACCGGCCAGATCCGTCTGGAAGGACCACGAGGATTTATCGTACTTGGCGTCCTTGAGACCAGAGAACACACCATTGTTGTCTCCAGGGAGCTTGAAGTCGGGATTGACCAGGAATGGGGCGTTGGTATAGTACTTGGTGTATTTTTCCTGGATCAGGTTGTTCTCTAGGATATACTTGATCATACCGCCCAGGAAGGCGATGTCGCTTCCCGATCTCAGGGAGGCATAGATGTCGGCCTTTGAAGAGGTCTGCGTAAACCTGGGATCCACACTGATCAGCTTCGCGCCGTTCTCCATGGCCTTGGTTACATACTTGAATGAGATGGGGTGGTTGGAAGCCGCGTTACTTCCCATGATGAGCACACAATCACTATACTGAATATCGATCCAGTGATTGGTCATTGCACCGCGTCCGAACGACTCTGCCAGAGCCGCAACAGTGGCGGAGTGTCAGATACGGGCCTGATGTTCAATATAGACCAGGCCCAACCCCCTCAAGAATTTTTGATAGATGAAGCACTCTTCGTTGTCCATGGCAGCGCTACCGACGGAAGCGATGCCATTGGTCCTGTTCACCACCTGGCCCTTTGCGTTCTTAAGGGTAAAACTCTCGTCTCTGCTCTTCTTGACATTCTTGGCGATCTTGTCGATCATCCACTCCCAGGATTTTTCTTCCCATTTGTCGGAGTAAGGTGCCCGGTAGAGCGGCTTGTCAAGACGATTCTTGTTGACCGAAAGTTGATAGATGGACCCTCCCTTACTACAGAGTGATCCCTGGTTTACCGGATGATCAGGGTCTCCCTCAGTGTTGATGACCTTACCGTTCCGAGTGGATACAATGATCCCGCATCCAACAGCACAATAAGGACAGATCGTAGTGGTTTCTTTCGCATACTTGATCTTTAATGGTTGCGCATGAGCTGCCACCGGCTTCAGATTGATCCCGATCCCGCTTGCCATCAGCGCAGTACCGGAGATTTTCAAGAAACCTCTTCTGTTGACATCCATAACTAGCTCTCCCTTCGTTAAGTATTGATACCCACACACTCACTTCGTTTTTCTCCTTTCCAAACATGGGAGGCATGGCCGTTTCCCGCCATACCCATTGTCCGCTTTTCATAGGGCAACCCCCTTAGAAGCAACGGATCGGAGAGCTTGAGATCTATCAATGACTATCATCAATGACCAATATCAACAATTCACGTAGCTCCTAGCAACCACGCATAGAAATGTCAAGATTATTCTTTGGTGCAAGAACATGCTTACAATTTTGAAGAGCGCAACAGATCCACCTCCTAAAGAGATCCCCAAGAAGGGAGACGGAATAACAACGTGATGGTATGATACCGCAGCGTACAGAAAATTTCCACCATATTGTATGGGCGCAAGGCAGAGATGAAAACAAAAGCATCAAAGGAGAAACAGTTGTCTAAAAGAAAACTCTAGTTTTAATAATATGTTCTATCCACACGAAACTGAGAAAAGTCGGGCGGGAGGCCTTTTGGAGCGTGACCATCGGAGAATTTTTGTAATGCTCTTCCTTTTCAGCATATCCAATAACCATGGCGATACAATCGACAAGGACGATGTGGCCCGTCGTTGCAAGGGAGATATAGGCAGCCAAGAAAGCTGCAAAGATGACCGCCATAGTTGCTGTTTTTATCGAACGCCCCATTCCAACTTCTTAACCTATTGAGTACTCAACTCAACTTATTTGCTAAAAAACAAAATGTATTGTATACAGATCACTATGGATATATTGTCTTTTTTACAAAGTGCCCCTCTTGGAAAGAGTCTCTCCGAAGCCCATCTGGAGATCCTCGCAAAATCGGCGATTGAGAAAAAATACAGAGCAGGACAGTTTATTGTTGGCGATGGGCATGAGATTCGTGACTTTTACATGATCGCTAGAGGCACGGTAAAGATGTCTAAGAGTTCTCACGATGGAAAAGAACAAACCCTTTGTCTCCTGGGACCGGGACAATTATTTGGTATGTGTGCCGTTTTTTCGGATTGTCTATTCCCTGCAAATGCCATGACACTGGAAAAGAGTACCCTACTTGTCGTTCCCGACACGGTGCTTAAAGATCTCGCAAGGGAAGATCCGACGATTCTCTTTAATATGCTCTCCATTCTTTCAGTCAGATTGAAAGAGGCCATGCTACTTATTGAATCACTGTCGCTGATGGAAGTGCCAAAACGAGTGGCATACTTTCTCCTTTTCTCAAACCTTAAAAACACCTGCAGTGAAGGTGCCATCGCCAAACTGGCTATAAGCCAGAGAGAGCTGTCGAAGATACTGGGTACCACGCCAGAGACAGTTTCCCGCGTATTGAAAAAGTTGGTGGAGGAAAACATCATACGAGTCAGAGGAAGAAGCATACGCATCATCAATTGCGAGGCACTTGAAGAACTCGCCACGGGATGAAAAAGGCTGAAGGAAGGGTCATCATAAATTGACCCTTTAGGCGGGGTGGATCGAGAGTGATCACTGAGAAAAAACAAAGCCATAGAATCAGAATCTTATAGGACTGTCTGGTAACAAGCGGTTTCATCTGGCAAGATCAGCGGTATCCCACCATCAAACAGCCTCTGCCCAAGAGAGTTTTTCCGCTACAACAACCGAGGCAAGACCGAAACGGGGGCAAAGTTCTAACGGTGAGACACATCCCCGTCCCCTTTCCTCGTCATTGTCGGGATCACCGAAAGAAAAAACCGAAAATCGACGGCGCTGTTAGTAGAAATCGCGGACATCTCTTGACAGGATCGGTTATTGTGTAAATCTGTTTTGGGAGAAGCAAATCGGAAAATTATCTTTTAATGCTCTTCCTTGTCGGCATATCCTGTAACCATGGCGATAAAATCGGCAAAGACGGTATGGCCCGTAGTGGCAAGATAGATATGCGCAACAAAGAAAGCTGCAAAAATAACAGCCATAATGTAATGAAAAGTAGCCACGACCTTTAACCCGCCGACAAACGATATAAGTGACGAAAAACAGGATGGGCAAAGATACAGGATGCCGCTGAGCAGCAGAAGGGGCATCATGAAAAACATAAAACTGAAATAAGTTGCTTTTTGCAGTGGATTGAATTTGTTGTCCTCAGCTTGGGCATAGGGATGGGGTCTGTTTTTGAAAATATCATAGGCATAGAACTTTGCCTGCACAATCATCCCCGGATGTATATCTTCTTTCCTGAGTATATAATGTGACACCCGTCTGGAGATCAGATTGTACAACAGCCACAGGAAAAAGTCACAGACCAGCAATATCCCTGCCCAATTGTGTGTGGATATGGCATTTGGAAAACTTCCAAAGAAATTAACACTATTCGGCCAGTGTATCTGAACTCCGGATAATAGTAATACTATAACCAGTATGGCATGTATCCAGTGCCATGCACGCTCGGTGATCGGATGCAGATAAAGTTTCTCAGGCATCGTCTTATTTTCTCCTTCTGCTGATGAATCTCAAACCGCCGTGTATCAAACATCCCACGAGCGTCAACAGTACCAGCAGGATTCCGATAACATCAAGGGCCGGTATCCTGTTGCTTCCCACAACATAATTGCCCTTTTCGACAAGTTCCTTGTTGGTAAAACTCCAGTTTGTTAATGAATATTCAGGTGTTTTTTCAGCTGTTGTCAATAGTATACTGTCCACTGCGTGACACTGCTGACAATCCTTTATGGGGGATTGTAACGCAGGATTGTGACATATCAAGCAATCCACCTTTTTCAGGTGAAGTTCGGGTTGTTCCAGCCAGTTATGCCTCACAGACGGAGCGGGTTTAAGAGGAACAAAAACATCCTCGTTTGCTTTAACTTCCCACGATTCAGCATCGTTCTTTGTCAGAAACAATTTGTTGTTTCCATGACACGCAAGGCAGGTTTCATTTTGCGGGGTCTTAAGTTGAATGTTATGCGGCGTGGCAAATTTCCACGTTGGCGCTTTGTCCATATTTGTCAAGGCATCCTTGACATAAAAATCAAACAGGCCGGGGCTTACCGGGACATGGCGAACGGTCACATATTTTTCCGGCCTGTCTTCAGTAGTCTTGGAACGCAGGCCTATCTTGAAATCCATTTTTGAGGGAGCTGTTTCAAAATAAGGTGCACCTAATTCGTTCTTGCCAACATGACAGCTGTAACAGTTTTTGTATGGCATAGAATGGCAGACCTGACAGCTTACCTTACCCTGGTGAATAGCATGGTCTGGGTGCACCAGATCTTTACCCTGCTTATCAGCTTCCGTTTTTTCAGAGCCTGCCATTTTATGGCAGTCTTCACATTTTGCCCGGTTTGCAACTTCGTACCGGTCGAAAGGCTCCTTACTCATACCGCTTCCGTGCATTTCATCGCCCGTGTGGCATGCCTTACAAGCCATTTCATGCTCAGTGTGGTGGACGTCAGCCGGTATTCCCTCATTTTCTCCATGGAATTCTTGCCCGACTCTGCTTCCGTGGCATGAGGTACAGTTCGTCTCGACGGGAGGTGTCTTCTGGAAAAGATGTCCATCTATGAATCCACCCCCAACGGATTCAGGACGGCTGACGTGACACTGGCCGCAACTACTGTGGCATGCCGAACAATTTGTTCCCATAGCGTCTTCAATCTTGTCACGTACACAGGGATCCGAATCTGCTCTAAGGTATATCTTATTCTTGAAAGGAGCAAGGGTTACATGGGGGTTAGTTTTATTTTTACCTGTTATTCCCGGGTGACCACCCTCGTCATCCATTGCATGGCACTCGCCGCAAGCTTTTGAGGGATCGGGATACGTAGGATCCCTTACCACTCCTTCATGCGCTGTCTTGTAATCGTTACTCTCGGGATTACCTCCGTGACACTTTTCGCAGGACACCTGCCCGTGCACATCTTCATCTTCATCCAGAAAGTCTGTGTCTATCTGCACCTTTTCGTATGGCTCCAACGGAGCCACGGCTCCTCCTCACCCTTCCCCCTTTGATTCGGTGGGTTTTTCCACCTTGGGTTTTGATGCCTCAATATCCCTGGTAATTTGAAGAAGCTTTTTCATGCTTGTATGGCATGACACACAGCCGCTTTCTTCGGCACTAACAACCGTGGCTGAATACGATAAGATAAAGATAAAAACGGCACCGAATATCACAAGTGGTTTTAATACGTTTCTCATGCGCGCTGTACCTCGGCAATCATCCATTTCTCATCCCCTGTCAGCCATACTATAACTATACTCTCCGCGCAATGATCTATATCAATAAAGTCAATATTAAATATAAAAAGCATTGCTGGGAGAAAATGCTTTTCCCCCAGCATCACATCAAAGATAGCTGTGAAGACCGGCAAGAACGTAGTTAACGCCGAGATATGTAAAAATGACAGCAATAAAGCCAATTATCGCAACTAGAGACATCTTAACGCCTCTCCATCCTCTCGCAAGATGGGCATGAAGGAACGCGCCGTAAATCAGCCAGGTAATAAGCGACCATGTTTCCTTTGGATCCCATCCCCAGTACCGTCCCCACGCCCTGTCAGCCCACGCAGCTCCTGTCATAATGCCCAGAGTCAGCAATATGAAGCCTATTGATATCATTTGGTAGGTTACTTCGTCCAAGAAAAGCGCATCGGGCAGCATGGTTACTTTTACCTTAATCTTCAATAGATACAGGATGCTCGTCCCAAACGAGATGGCAAAACAGGCATAGGCGAGGAAAGAGCTGATCACATGACTTATCAGCCAGTTACTTTGAAGGGCAGGGATAAGCGGCTGAATCGTGCAGTTTAGATCGCCGGACAGGGAGACATAGGCTAATATCAAAAAGGCAAAAAAAGAAGAGAGAATACCGAAGAGGTCGTTTCGGTATCGTTTCCTCATTATCAGATAAACAAAGATAATGGACCATGAAAAAAATACCAGGGATTCGTAGAAATTTGAGAGGGGCGCGTGTCCTATGCCCAAGTGGTACGAATGAACCCAGCGTATAATGATCGCAGATGTCTGGAGCGTTACTCCGGCAACGATAAGTATCAAGGCCCCTTTACCCACAGATCTCTTATGGAAGATGATCGACACAAGAAAAGCAAAGGCGGCGAAAAAATAGATAAAGGTCACTATGCTGATAAGGAGGGTATCGTTCATTAATATCCTATTCTACGGTGATTTTCCTGAACAACTGTTCCAGCTTCTCCTCAAAGGGTCCCCTGTTTTTACTGGCGCTGGCGGCAATGGAACATTCGTATGTGCCCTTTTCACCTGTAATCCTCACCCATACCCGCTTGTGGGTGAAAAACAGATTCAATATAAATCCCACCATGATGAGACAGAACCCGATCCATACAAGAAAAACCCCCGGATCTTTGCTGACCTGGATACCCGTATAATACAATCTGCTGAAATCCTTCAACGTGAAGACAAATCCGCCCTTTTGCTGCTGATTGTTATTACGACCATCTCGGAATATCCAGAATATATCGTGCTCTTTTCCCGGTTCAAGCAAAACGCCCAAGACCGCGGGCCCCCTTCCGCCAAGATCGGTTACAAATCTTGCTACTGCAAAGAAAGCGTTGCCGTCAGGCAGAGGAACCTTTTTCATCAAGTTTGGCCTTAAGACGGTTTCCTCACCCGTTTTGCTGTTCCGCGCACCAATCAGGAAACCGCTTCCTCCTGCAATGCCATAGGTTGCCTGGCAAAACTTCAGCCCCTTATACAGAAAGGGGTGGTTCACTCTCATTATCCCGGAGGCAACCTCTTTCTCATTATCCAGTATCGTTAAATCGGTTTTGTATTCCTTGGGCATGCCCGTCTTATAGAATTCAACGGTAAAATCATCACAACGAATGTCAAACCCGAGTTTCTGCAGCCCTTTTCCTCCAAACAGGGTGACTGTATCGGATTTCCCCCCTTCAACGATATTCATCTGGCCGTTGAACCCAAGCATGGTTCCCAGTAATCCGCCAACCAATACCAGAAGGATGCTGATATGAACAAAGGGCATCCCCAACCGTGAATACCTCCCCTTTTCCGCGAAAAAATAGGTGGCATCGTCTTTAACGGTCTTTGCGGGATTTCCAACAAGGGCTTTTATGAGTGTCTCTGATTGCCGTTCAAGATCCGAAAGCTTTTGCTGACTCTGGAATGTCTTCCTAATCTGAGCTGATCTGAAAATTGTGTCGTCAACCCCTTTTTTCTCCGGGAAAATCAGCCTGATAATACGGGGAATCTGTTTGAATGTGCAGACGATAATATTGATTGATAACAGGACCAAAAGGGTCGTAAACCACCATGAGTGGTACATGTCGAATATATTGAAAAATTTCAAAGCGGAGAATACACCGGGACTGTAGAAGGCCTTATACCTCTCCATCGGCAGGCCCTGCTGGACTATCGTACCCAAGACAGAAGTCGCTGCCAGGGAGAGAAACAAAAAAATGGTGAGCCGTATAGATGAAAATACTGTTTGTAGTTTATGAATCATAGACGTGATCATGGGGCGAAATATCATAGATTGGAAAATTGAGTCAAGAATTAAGGCAGGAAGGCGCCGGGATCAAGCCCTCATTTACAGTACTTGATAAAAATTCCGCAATTTTTAAGCCAATGAGATTGAAGCGGTATATCTTTACCAGCAGACGGTTGCAGAAAGGACATCATAGCACGAAATATAATTTACTTTTTTCAAAGGACGTGTTAGAAAAACACGTTATGCTAATAAATAAAATTTCGGAGGTAAAATTGGTATGCGTAAGCAAATGCTCGTGAAAAAAAGTCTGATTATTTCCCTTGTGGTGATGCTCGCTATTGCATTATCCTCTTACTGTCTGGCAGACATGACCAGCAAAGATTTCGTGAAGGAAGCCAAAAAAACGGTAACTGAGATCTCAGTTGCTGATGCCAAAGCAGCCATAGATGCAGGAAAGGTAGCCGTTATTCTTGACTGCAGAACAGCTAAGGAGTTCAAGAAAGGTCATCTTCCCAAGGCAATAAATATTGCACGTGGTCTGCTGGAATTCAAAGTAGCCAAAAAGATCCCCAATAAAGCCAGTTACGTAATCTGCTACTGCAAAGCAGGTGGTCGTTCATGTCTCAGCACCTGTACATTAGGACAGATGGGATACACAAATGTGAAAAGCATGGCCGGTGGCTGGAAGGCATGGGTCAAGGCGGGCTATCCTGTAGAATAGGACAATAAAAGCACAATACGGAATATTAAAAGGGAATAGCTCTTTTCGGGGGTTATTCCCTTTTTCCTTTTTAGTGATTGCGAATGATCTGACACTATACTATGATATTAATGAATTTTCCGTCCGGCACAGGATAAAGGCAAGACCTGCAAACCTTGATTTAACCCGCACGAGGACTATCAAAAGGACAGCACAATGATACAGATGGGTGACATATCCCGGCACATTCATGAATGCCTGTCGGACCGCGCCAGCGATCTTCAGGTGGAAGAGGTGAGAATCGGCCTGGGGTACGTCGGCGTGATGCTGGATGGGGGTGGAATGGGGCTGTCCGCTGTTTTGAGAAATGAGCTACGCCCCGGTTGTTCAACAATCGGGAAGGCTGGAACACTGGCAGGTTCCGGCGCTTCGAAACTGCTGGACCTCCTCGTCACGGGCACCAATCCCCTCGAAAAGGCGCTGGGTCTGGCCACGGCAAACGCGCTGCTGAGTCCCGACGCCGAAGAGGAGGAACAGGATTCCATAGCCTTGATGGGTCTGTCCTCCGGGGACCGGGTAGCCATGGTGGGATTCTTTGGTCCCCTTGTGAAAAGAATACAGAAGACCGGGGCAACGCTCCAGATCATAGAGAAAGATCCGCATCGTATGGATCAGATCCCCGACCGAAATGACAGAGATACACTTCTTGCGGAATGCAGCGTGGCGATCATTACCGCCACATCGATTTTGAACAACACGATCGAGGAAATTCTCAACGAGCTCGGAAATCCGCGGCATGTCACCATACTGGGGCCCTCCACGCCCCTGTGTGAAGAGGTATTCGCCCGGACACCGGTCACCCACCTCGGCGGCTCCGCGATACGGGATCACCGCAAGGTTATGCAGATTATTTCGGAGGGAGGAGGCACACCACATATGCGCCCTCACCTCCGGTTTATAGACAAGACAATCAAGGGCAATGACGACGCATAAAAAATCCGGAGGGAACATGATCCCCGTCGTATCCATCGTGGGAAAATCGGGTTCCGGCAAGACTACCCTGATCGAGAAGGTCATACCGGAGTTGACACGGAAGGGCTGGCGGGTTGCCACCATCAAACACAGCCGACGCGGATTCGATATCGACCACGAGGGGAAAGACAGCTGGCGCCATCGGGAGGCGGGCGCGCGAATGACGGTCATGGCATCGCCCGAGCAGATTGCCGTTGTTGAGAGGTCCGAAAGAGACCTCGATATCGCGGAGCTGAGAGACCGTTACATCCATGACGTGGACATTGTCCTGTCGGAGGGATTCAAGGGGAATGCATACCCGAAGATAGAGGTCTTCCGCGCCAGCCTGAAGCGGAGCATGCTCTGTTCAAAAGAAGACAATCTGATTGCCGTCGCCAGCGATCTACCGATGGAAATCGATGTTCCCCGTCTCGATATCAACGACGCACAGGCAATCGCGCACCTGATCATAGATCTGTTTTTGAACACGCCGCAGGAGAAACGCACATGAGCGACGTCGATTATCTCAGGGTCGCCAAATGGATATTGATCGTCCTGTTGGCGGGGTTCATCGGACAGTTCGGCAAAAGTCTTGCCAAGCACCTGATGGAGAAGGCCCGGCTGAAGAGAGAGAGCTCGTCTCTCACAAGCGAAGAAGAACCGCCCATCGCCGGCAGGGGTCGTATCGACGACGCCCCCGGACTACCGAAACCGCACCCTGCCACCACATCCCCGGAAGAGAAGGCCAAGCAGGACAAGAAACTGGCCAAGACCTTGGCAAAGCAGAAAAAGAAAGAGGCAAAGGCCCTCAAACAGTAGGCCAATCTGTAACCAGAATGCCCCTTCCGAAAGCATAATCATGGGAAAAGATAAAAAGACTGAGAAAAGAGAAAGAAAAGCCTGCTCGCACGGAACGCCAAAAGCGTATATCCGCTAAAAGCTTAAAAGCGGTCTTGCTATCAGCTCCCCATACATATAGCCGACAAAAAGTAAAATGCCTATCAGTATCGCATATATATAATAGTGATGAAGTTTGTATTTCCGTCTTTCCAAAGGATCGGCAAAAGCCTTCCTGCCGCATTTATCACAATATCCACGTGTTTTTTTCGATGGGAAAGTGTTTCCGCAAGCACATGTTAATTCATACTGCGCTGTGCAATCTGTTGTCTTGGACATCGGTTTTCCCTCCAGGGATTTATAGCATAACAATCATATCTGTCATTTCGAGTGCAGTGTATCATAATACAAAATATAATGCATAAAACGCTAAACATGCAAAATAAACAACAAGCCGTTGCAAGACAAAATCTCTGTCCTGCAACGGCTTAATTAAGATAAGACTTAAAAAACCTTTAGCCGAAAACGCCAATGCCAAAGGCAACAACCCATAGAATGGAGAAACCTACAAGTGCGACCAGCCATATATCTTCTGCTTTCATAACGTCTTCTCCCTTTCCAGTTTAAGTTTCGTTTACAACGATATTGGTTTCTACTTCGGCACGCTGTATCTGAACTTCCGTAGTCGTCGCCAACTCAGCTTTAAAGCAAAGAGCCCACATCACAACTATGCCAAGAATCCACCAGACAATCTGCCATGACCATAACGGCGGAAAACCCGCAAAGGAGAAGGCGCTGTTGCCCAGGATACATGCAGGCCCGATGGCAAAGATATACCAAACCGGTACGGCAACCTTCATAGCCTTCCGCCATGTCATCCCCGAGGCAGTAGGTGCGTCTATATCGTCAAGGAAGCTCCGAACCTCATTTTGTCTCTTGACGGTCTCCTCGTTGTCTTTAAACCCGAGTCCCCTGCACAGGAACGCTACGGTAAGACCCACAAATACCCCCCAGAATGCGCAGTGCATGGAGAGAGGATTTGGCCATACATAGTATGTGAGGAAAACGGCAACCATACCTGCAACTATACCCAGGGTGGCTCCCACGTTCGGGAACCGAACTCCCCAGATAACCCCCAGAAGCGGGATATACATAACGAAACCAAAAGCGGTGGCAAGCGCGCCAAGAATAACAAGAGCCGCTGTTGATTTCAGTCCTACCACAAGTGCTAAGATGGTTAAGAGTGTTGCCATAAGCCTGTTTACCCAAATCTGCTCGGCATGAGAGGCTTTCTGCTTTTTAATATAGCGCCAGTAAACATCACGCAAAAGCATTGATCCGCCCGTTCCGATATAAGGCGCTGCCGTAGAGTGGATAGCCGCAATAGCACCCATAAAAACAATGCCCAAGGCAACATCGGGCAGATATTGCATCATCAGCTTTGGAACCACATCCGAGTCTTTGGCAAATGCCAGTACGCCCTGAAGTTCTAACACTTTCGCTCCAAAACCCTGAAATGCCGTAAAGAAGAACAGAGCAAAGCCCACAAGAAATGTAGACATGAACGCCTGCTGCCATGCAAGGGGTTTCGGGTTTTTTAGCCCGAAAGTCCACATGGTAAAAGCGGGTGAAGACTGAATTCCCATAAGAGCAAACATGTATGTGAGTATCATGACCGCGGTCCATGCACTTTCACCGGATGCTCCGCCAAGTCCGAAGTTGATTATGCGGGGGACTTCAAGAAATTTTGGACCAAGTCCACGAATGGCCGCTGAAAACTCTGTCCAGCCGCCCATTTGAGCCAAAATGTAACCACCCAGCAGAATAATGCCGCCCACAAGAAGTATGAACTGAACGACGCCGACCCATGTACTTGCCTTAAGGCCGCCTGTACAAACATAGAACCAGACGATAAACGCCATGAAAATAGCGCCGTATACTATGGGAACACCAGCCACGAAATAGAACAACGCAGCAGAAGCCATCAGCTGTACGGCCGAATAAAAGATAGAATACAAAACAGCCGTCACCACTGTTAACCACCGTACCGCTTCGTTATTGAAATAGTATGCATACATATCGCCTGGCGTGATAAAGCCGTAGCGTTTACCCAAAAGCCATGTTCTTTTGGAAAAAAACGTTCCAGTAATAGGAATGGTAAGAACGTAAAAAGAAGCAAATGCATACGCCAGACCGTCACGCCAGATCAATCCGGGGTGACCAACAAATGTCCACCCTGAAAACGATGCCGCAGTCGCAGCCATCAAAAAAGCAAAAAAGGGAATTGATCGTCCCGCAATTGCATAGCCACCTGAAGTCTTTTCCGAAAAGAAGCCCTTCAAGCCCCAGTAAAAACAGTAAACAATATATATTCCCAAGAATATATACACCCACGACGTTCGGCCCATAATCTTCCTCCCTAATTTTGTTTTACACTACTTTACAAAGTGAATTACCCCGCCTAAAGGCGGGGCATCTAAAACAATTCTAACTGTTCGGGTGTTTTCTCCTGATGACGATGATACTTAATATATTTCCTGATTACTTCAGCCGTCACTTTGTCGCCTACCGTGCGAACGAAATACCCGTCTTCCCAAAACTCACCACCCCAAAGTTGCTTCTTAACTCCAAGATATTCGCGGAATATCACGCTGGCACTGATACTCTTCAGCATCGCTACTACCCGCGAAATGCTGTACCTCGGTGGAAAAAACAAAAATATATGTACATGATCAGCAGCTACTTCCATCGTATCAATCTCAAACTCATTTGCTATCGCAACCTCATGAAATATACTCTTTACTCGCTCCTGTATGTCTCCTCGCAAAATCCACTTCCGATACTTCGGTGCCCATACAAAATGATATTTCGTGTCATATACCGCATGACTTGCTCTTCTCAGTACCATGTAGCATTTATATCATATTCACACCTGCCTCCGGCAGGAAAACTTTTCATCCCCGTTTAAAAACGGGGTATTCAAGTTTTGATTTTCATAAA
>Ga0307991_1000778_pt1 | contig 22991 bp, 20 predicted proteins | sample EllFjometagen131_FD_203146 | JGI IMG/M metagenome (GOLD analysis project Ga0307991, IMG submission 203146) | Marine microbial communities from Ellis Fjord, Antarctic Ocean - #131 | ecosystem: Environmental > Aquatic > Marine > Unclassified | place: Southern Ocean | collected 2014-10-08 | reverse complement strand
ACTAATGAGTAATTACACTAATGCTGCAAAAAGGCTGGACTGCAACCGTTTATACCTATATACAGACAAGGGTTGTAACTATGGATATTATGACCATAATGGATTTAAGCGAATTATTGAGATATCCTCTCCCGTTTTGGAAGGTTATGGTGAAGAGCCTAATGGATTTGCATATATAAAGCAAATATAGAAAATGGAGTCATGTACCTAATAGTATCAAATAAATTTTAAACTAATTAATATTCAAAATATTTAGTCTCTCAAGATAGTGATAATACAACTCCTGAATTTGGAATTTGCCTATTTAGGTAAAAATATGTATGGTAGTCAAAATTACCCAAAAGTCAAAAAACTATCAGATTTATAGGTTAGATTAATTAATTATTTTATGTAAAATTAAGCAGTGGCTGTTGTCAAAATGGACAGCGCTACGCACATAAAATAATTGGAAAATTTTACGGTTCAAAATCTCAAACTGTTAGAGATTTCGCAATTGAGGGTGGTGTTGAATTTTCTGAGTTCAAAAATGTTATTCAAAAGATCTTTTCCACTTTGTAATAGTGATTTTTTTTTAAGAATGATTATCTATTATCTATTATCTATTATCTATTATCTATTATCTATTATCTATTATCTATTATCTATTATCTATTATCTATTATCTATTATCTATTATCTATTATCTATTATAGTTTTGTAGCTGTTATTTCAAGCAGGGGATGTTTTTGCTCTGGATGAATTTGCTAATGATTTGCATCCAGACATTTCCCTTTACTTATAAATTTCAAAAAAATGCACTCCTTATTGGTTGGCTCCAAATAATGGGGTGCATATTACTTTACGATTAAGTCCTTTTCATAAATCCCATACGGTGAGATATGTTGTTTGCCGCTTGTAAAATAGGAATACTAACTTCTTCAATTTTGTTAGATTCTTCTTTCCAAGATGAACTAAGCGCTGCAATAACTTTATTTCTGTAGTCGTAAATAGGAGCTGCAATACAAAAAGTGTTTACCTTATTTTCCTTAACAAGATCATCAATATTAGAAATTGAGTATTGGGTTAGTTTGTAAAAACTATAGTCTTTGTAATAGGAGCGGAGCTCCTTTTCATTAAAGTCCATAAGTAAGGCTTTACCAAGGCCTGTACAATGGAGTGGTAGAGAAAAGCCAATAGCACACATGCCTTTACGTTTTTCATCTCGTTTCATATTGATGTAATCAACGTTAAAACCATTTAATTCACTAAGAAATACAACTTGACCAAGTGTTTCATGTAAGCATGATAGATTTGATTGTGATTCTATCTTTAACCTAAACTTTTAAGTCTTAATCTAGCTAATTCAACAAAACCTAGGCCAAGACTGTAGCGGTTATTGCTTTCATTTTTGTCTATATAGTTACGATTATTTAATACTTGTAGCATTTTGTAAACGGTACTCGTATGTAAAATTATTTTATTACTAAGTTCCGTCCGTGAAAGGCCATCTGTTTCATAAGCCAGAGCTTTTAGTATGTCGAAAGCTCTATCAATAGATTGATTGGTTTTTATTTTGTTCTTTTCTTCTGTAATATTTTTGTTTGTTTTATTCATTTCAAGAATCTTTTTTATCTTAAAAGTTTATAGAAATAAATGGTTCATTTAAGAAATTATTTTTAACTTCTTAAAGAATAATTAATTTATTATTTGATAATATACTATATATTAGATTTAAAACATAAGCCCCAATAACCAAGTTGAAACAGAAGGAATAAATGTAATTAATAACATTACAAATAGTTTTCAGGTAATGAATTGCATAGTTTGCTTCGCAATATCTACAATTGGCATATCGCAACTTTTAGTAACACCATGCGGCAAAGGATTTTTTATAACCTTGATTCTGCATTTCTAGAATAAGAATAGATCCAAGAGCTGTTACTAATTTAAATGTTCATCGCATCCCAGTTATTAGAAAAGTGACTGAATACAAAAAAATGAGGTTAATCTTGTTATATTAATTGGAATAAATGTAAAACGCCAGCAAATAAAAATAATTTCTTATGATAAAGAAAAAATTGATGCCCCGGAACCAAGCGGAAAAAAATATTTTGTAGGTTTTTAATTAGTTTTAATTTTAAAAACTATTTTTTTTACTTTAGAAGGTGTCTTTTCAGGCAATCCGGGGCAATGCATTTCGTGAGGGAAAAATATTGCAAAATGATTGGGTATAAGTTTGACGGAAGAGAGTTCTTTACATTTTAAATTAAATACATTCCCATTTTCTTCATAATTTACTTTTCCAGAATATTCTCCTGTTAATGCTTTTTCTTGTCCTTCATATATTATTTGAAGATCAATATCAAAATCATGAGCTTCAAAAAGTTTATTAGAAGTTAGATATTCTGATTTTATATAAAAAATTTTTGAATTATCTGTTTCAAAAGTCCCTGTTTCAAAAGCAACTTTGTCAATTTTTTCCAATTCTTTTTTAACTGTTTCGTATCCAGGAATAATCGCTGAATAGTTCTTTAAATTTTTTAATTCATCATAAATCATAGAAACTCCTTTTGTTTAAGGTTTTATTTATGAGCTTATTTATACTATTACTATATGGATTGTTTTGTTTTTGTTGATATGTGAAAAGATATATTTCCTACTTAAAAAAGTAAATAGTTAGTTATGTTAGTACAAAAATTTTTGGTGCAATAAAAAGTCTTAATAGAGAAGATATGGTAGAAATTTACAAAGCTGCTAGAAAATAAATAACTAATTATTAATTGATAGCTATCAATTCTTAAATGTTAATTCCAAAGTAGACACAATAATAAAATAAATTATTGAAAATACTTTGGAAGTATTTTTATATGGGTATTTATATATAGGAATTATTTTTAAGCTTTAAAACATAGCTTAATTTGATTAATGCAAGGAAAATATTTACAGACGGCTTTTTCATCAATTTTTTAATTATTATATATATGTTTTACCAGCCTCTCTATATTTTTCAATTTTTATATCAATTACTTCCCTTCAAATATTAATAACGATTTCTTCGAATAGGTCTTTCAAAGTCTTAAAAGATTCGTTTTTAAATAATTCTGGAATTGTAGAAGATAAATTCAAATTGTCACATTAATGAATATCCAAGTTCAACATTGTTCTTCTCCAATTTATTTTGTAGTTCTTTTATATTAATCTTTCGTGGGGAGTTTCCACTTTTTACTGCCATAGCAGCGCCCACTCCACACGCTTGAGCCATTGCTGATAATACAGGTATTACTCTTATTGCAGATTGTGCCAACTGACTTGCTGAAACACATCGTCCACAAACCATTATACCGTTAACTCCCTTGGGTAACATAATCCGGTAGGGTATCTGATAAACGGGAGTTCTGCGGTATTTTTTTAAACCATTATCATCAGGGGAATGAATATCCAAATGATATGATGCGCAAGCTATGGCATCTTCAAATTTTGATCCTTTTTCAAGTTCTGATCCTTCTAAATAATAATCTCCTAGTACATGGTTTGTTTCTCTCATTCCTATTTGATGACCACTAGATACAATTCTAGCATTTTCTCCTCCAGGCATATATTTTTTAACAAATTCCATTACTTGCAGAATCTGTTCATAACCAAACATTTCAGATTGAGTTAGATTGTCATTATTACAAGGATCAACATTTTCAATCCTCGGGGATACAGTAATAATCTCGTTTGTTTTAGGAAATGCTACGCCAATGAACGAATCTCTTTCAAATTTTAATCCTTCTTCTTTTGCTTTTTTAATCAGAGATTTGAATGCACCAAGGACAATTGCAGGAGCCGTTCGTAATCGAGAAACAAGTTCATCATATTCTGCTTCTGGAATTACTTTTCCATGGGGTCTCATTTCCCACTTATTTTCTTCAAAGTAAGTAATCAATTTTTCCATATCGATATTTCCAATTGTAAAACTAGTTGATGATACCTGAACCTTATTATCGCTTTTTCTGCCTTTTTCATATTGGCAATCAGATTTAATACAAACATCTGCTGTATCCGTACAATCTATTACAATTCTTGAATTTAATAATTGGCATCCTTGCTTATTTTGAATATATATCCCTGTCACTTGATTGTCAGTTTTTTCTATATCAATAAATAGGCTATGAAGGTATATATCAATTTTTTCCTCTTTCATCATTTCCATAAGTAGTACTTTTAAATGTGTTGAATTGATATAAGTTGTGCTTTCACAAAAAGGATCTAGGTGGGTTTCTAAAGCACCACCTCTTTTTTGCAAACGAGTGACAATTTCTAGAGGAATACCTTTTATAATAGATCTCCCATCTCGAGTTTTCATATTCATCCACGGAATACCTGTAGTAGCATTTCCCCCTAAAAAATTGAAGTACTCCACTATTGCAACATGGGCGCCTTCACGTGCGGCGGCAATTGCTGCAGTACATCCTGTTGTACCACCGCCAACTACAACCACATCATATTTTCTTTGGAAGTCTATTTCTACAGAAAGTTGGTTTGACATATTATATGCCTCCTATATACTTTTCAAAAATTTTGCTTGAGTAATATTATACTTATCTCTTAATTTAACAAATTCCTTCTTCAAAGAATCTTCTTGCGCTCCTGAGTAATTAGTAAATGGTCGTCTAGAATATCCTGCATCAACGCCCATCCATTTTAAACCAAGTCTCATAACTGAATAATAATCATATTTTACAGACAACCTGATAATACGGGCAGCATCTAACTGTAATTTTATAGCACTTTCAAAATCACCTTTTCGATATGCATTATATAAATTAACATATAATTCAGGCATAAGATTATAGAATGATCCGATAAGACCATCAGCACCATTATATAATCCAGCCAACCCTAACTCATCACAACCAGAGAAAACCATAAAGTCTTCGATATCATCTTTTAATTCACAAATCTCGTATTCCGACTGTAAGGTATATTTTACACCTATAACATTTTTTAATTTTGAAAGTTCTTTTATAAGCTTAGTATTCATTGTACCTGCATTAGCAATATTGTAAACAATCATTGGGATATCAACTGCATCATTAATATCTTTGTAATAATTAATAATGTCTTCATTAGAGAATTTCCAATAAAATGGTGGTACAGAAGATATATAATCACAACCTATGCTTTTTGCATGGTTTGCAATTTCTATCGTTTTCTTAGTCCCTATGCTTCCGACATGTACAATTACTGGAACTCGGTTATCCACATATTTAATAACCATTTCTGCAACTTGTTTGCGCTCTCCATCAGTCATTAAGAACCCTTCGCCAGTGCTCCCTGTTATATACAAACCATTAACTTTGGAATCAATTAAAAAATCAATAAAGTCAAAAGTTCGTTTTTTGTCTATATTCTCATTTTCATCAAATATGGTCATCATTGCTGGAATGATTCCACATAAATCTTTTTTATTTTTCATTATTACTCTCCTACTATGTATTATTTGTATAAATGACAGCTTACCCAATGTTGTTCGTCATTATCTTTATTTATGTTTATCAATTTTGGCACAACCTTCTTGCATTGTTCTGTTACATATTGACATCTTGTATGAAAGGGACAGCCACTAGGAGGGTTAACTGGACTTGGTACATCACCTTTTAAAATAATTTGATTTTTTTTATAATCAATATCTGCTACCGGAATCGCTGAAAGCAAAGCTTTTGTATATGGATGAAGAGGATTGCTAAATAACTCTTCAGTTTTACAAAGTTCAACAATTCTACCAAGATACATAACTGCAACTCTATCACTGAAATATTCTACAACGCTTAAATTATGTGTAATAAAAAGATATGTTAAATTTCTTTCTTGTTTGAATTTTTCTAGTAACTTTAGTACTTGAGCTTGTATTGATACATCAAGGGCACTAACGGCTTCATCACATACAATTAGTTCTGGATTAATAAGAAGGGCCCTTGCAATACCAATTCTTTGTCGCTGACCTCCTGAAAACTCATTTGGGTATCTGTTGAGAGCTTCTTCGCTCAAATTAACTTCGCATAATAAGTCACTAATTATTTTTCTTTGAGTCTGCTTTGATTTAATACCGTAAGTAGATAAAGATTCTCGAAGCGAACCAAAAATGGTAAATGCTGGATTTAAGGAAGAGTAGGGGTCTTGGAAAATAATTTGCATCTTGCTTCTAGCCATCTTCATTTCTTCTTGATTTAGCTTAAGGATGTCTTGGAATTTACCGTCAAAATTGTACAATACTTCTCCATTTGTTGATTTGACAAGGTTTAAAATGGCTTTGCCTAAAGTAGTTTTTCCACAACCAGATTCACCAACTAAAGCAATTGTTTCTCCTTTATAAATATCTAGATTAATTCCATCTACAGCTTTAACAGCTCCTACAGTCCGCTTTATTACCCCTTTTTTTATAGGGAAATAGGTTTTTAAGTCTTTTATACTAAGTAATATTTCTTTGTTATTCATTTTAAAACCTTCTTGTAATTCCAACATCTCACTTTATGTCCCTTAGCAATAAGTATTTCCTCTGGCATTTTTTTACATTCATCTGTTGCGTATTTACAGCGGGGTTCAAATTGACATCCTTTTGGTCTATTATATGGAGAAGGTGTATTCCCTTTTATAGGTTGTAGATTTTGTGTCTTTCCTCTTCCTAAAACAGGTATGGAATTCATTAGTGCTACTGTATATGGATGTACCGGATTTCTAAAAATTTCTTCTTTAGTGCCAGATTCAACTATATTTCCCATATACATAACAGCAACATCATCCGCTAACTCAGAAACTACGGCCATATCATGTGTTATCATCATAATTGCCATGCCTTGTTGATTTTGCAAATCTTTCATTAGTTGGAATATCTGTGCTTGGATAGTTACATCTAAAGCTGTAGTCGGTTCGTCAGCAATAAGAACTTGAGGAGAACAACACATTGCCATTGCAATCATGGCTCTTTGTCTCATCCCACCCGAGTATTGATGTGGATATTCATTATATCTCTGATCAGCTAATGCGATTCCCATATTTGACAGTACTTCAATGGCTTTCTTTTTTGCTTCTTTCTTTGATATCTTGTAATGCACCCTTAGGCTTTCAGATATTTGGTAGCCCACTTTAAGAACTGGATTAAGAGCAGTCATTGGTTCTTGAAAAATCATGGCTATTTCTTTACCACGAATTTTTCGCATTTCTTTACCATTCTTTTCAAGTTCTTGTAATTCAATAATTTTATCGTCTTTAAAGTATTGAATGCTTCCCTCTTCTATTCGTGATAGTTCAGGTAACAACTGCATAATAGAAGATGCTGTTGCACTTTTTCCACACCCGCTTTCACCAACAACACACAATGTTTTCCCTTTTCTTATTTCAAAAGAAACACCGTTTACAGCTTTATTACATTTGTTGTTATTATAAAAATATGTTTTTAGGTTATCAACCTTGATGACTAAATCTTGTTCCATATTTTTCTCCTATCCTTGTTGGGATGTATCAGAAGCGTCACGAAAACCATCTCCGATAAAATTTATACTTAAAATGAATAACGACATAAAAATACCGACTGGCAACCACAACCACACATTTGACCGAAATACAGCCAATTCTTTTGCAACGTTAATCATATTTCCCCATGTTAATATTTCTGGCGAAATTCCAACTCCCAAAAAACTTAAAGAAGTTTCTTGAAGAATAAAATTTGCAGTGCTTAGAGTAAAGTTTACAGCAATTGGTCCTATGGCATTTGGTAAAATATGCTTAAAGGCAATTTTATTATCACTTACACTGAATGCTTTAAGTGCCTGAACAAATTCTTTTTCTCGTAGAGAAAGAACTCTTGCTCGAGTCAATCTATACATAGTACTCCATCCAGTTAAACCAAAAATCATGAGGAGATTCATTTTACTTCTTCCGATTATTGATACTAAAAGCATTACTAATACGATCCTGGGAAAAGCAGTCATTAATTCCGATAATCTCATAAAACTTTTATCTATAAGCCCACCGCGGTATCCACCAAAACAACCGAGAGATACTCCAATAACCCCTGCAAATAGAGCACTAACAAGACCTATTTGTATGGATTGGAATCCACCATATAAAATCGATGAAAAAACATCTCTTCCTAGTTTATCTGTACCAAATATGTGTGTTCTCGATGGCGGTTTTAGATAGTTTTCAATCGTTAGTTGTATTTGAGATGGGTTATATGATGTAAATAGTTTAGGGAACGTACACATAAATACAATAACAATAAATAAAATTAAACCTAAAACAGCAAGTTTATTATTTAAAAATTTAGCAATAAATCGATTTTTATTTTCTTTTTTTTGGTGCTCATTTTCAGCACTTTGTTTTATTTTCTCCATCTTGCGATAGATATTTTTTTGTCTAGATTTCATCTTTTATTCTCCTAATTAATCCAATTTGACACGTGGATCTAAAACTGCGGTCAGTACATCCACTAAAAAACTTGCTGCCAAAACGAAAAATGCGGTAATGAACGAAATCATCATAACCAATGTATAGTTTTGAGATGCAACGGCATCCACAAATGTTTTGCCTATTCCTGGCCACTGAAATACACTTTCAATAATAACTGATCCGCCAATGAGCATAGGAATTCTAAATCCTATTAAAACAACAACAGGGGTCATTGCTACTCGAAATCCGTGGATATAATTTACTTTCCATTCTGGTAAACCTTTACTTCGTGCAGTTTTTACAAAATCTTTATTCATGGAATCTAGCATACTACTACGGGAATATCTCATCACTCCGGCCGTCAATGCCAATCCTAATACGAGTGCAGGCATTATTAAGTACTCCAATCTGTCAAAAAAAGGGGCCCCTCCAATTGGACTCCGTCCACCATGTGGAAGCCATTTAAGTTTCAAACTAAATACTGCAATTGCTACCATGCCAAATAAGAATTGCGGTACTGATAATCCAATCATACCAGCTGTAGTAAGTAAATTGTCACTAAGTGAATCTCTTCTTGTGGCACTGAATACTCCTAGCGCGGTACCAAGAATTGTTGAAATAAGTAATGCTGCAGTTGATAATTCCAAAGTTGCTGGTAATGTGTCATTGAATATATCTGATATACGCCTTCCACTCTGATAACTGTAGCCAAAGTCACCTTTCAGCACACCAAAAAACCAATTTGAATACCTGATTAAGAAAGGATCATTTAAGCCTAGAGACTTTTCCATAGCTAACATTTCGTCATCAGTCAAATCAGCAATATCATCTGCGGAAACCAAAAAATCAATTGGATCCCCAGGCATTAATTCCATACCCAAATATATTAGAAAACTTAATACTATAAGCATAATCATTAATGTAAAAAGCCGTCTTATTGTATATGTTAACATTTGAAACCTCCAAATCTAAATCAATTATCTGTGAACTATTATGCGTATCTATATCATCATTTTGCACTTGTGTTTTGAGTTGATTTTGATAGTTTTTCTCTCATAAAATCTTTATCTAAACTATCTTTTATTAAAATATCCACAACATCTTTTGTTTTTATAGTTCTTATATTTTTATGTTTTTTTACTGCTAATGCAGCATTTATTCCTGCTGAAGAACCCATCAAACAACATGTTGCCATTATCCTTGCAGTACTCATAGCTCCTCTATCAGCTGATAAACATCTGCCTACCACAAATAAATTAACCAAGTCTTTCGCTAGTATTGACGATCGTGGTATTTGATAATAATCTATATTTTCTCGCGCATAGACTGTATCTATTGTAAAATTACCATAAGCTATAGCATCATCAAATTTTCTGTGAGTCTTTATATCTTCACTAGTTAAAATTTGATCTCCTAAAATCCTTTTTCCTTCTCTAAAACCAATGACTTGAGGAGAATAATCATATTTATATTTATCTGAAATATTTTCTTGAAAATATCTTATAAACGCTGGAATTTTATCTCTCATATCTCTTTCTAAATCACTTAATCCTTTACCAGTTGTTGTATCATAAGATATATTTGAATGAACTTTATAAGATATTTTATCATCAGCTTCGTAAAAAAGCTGAATTTTAGGAATATCTATTTTAGGGTCACAATACGCCTCATCAAGAACTTCTTGTTTTTGATTTAGATCGACTTTTCTTAAAAACATTAATGTTGAAGATTTTAACATATCAGGATAAAATTCATCGTCATTTAAAGTTTTACACCCAGCGTGCATTGCCACAATCCCATTGCCTGTAGCATCAATGAATACCTCAGCTTTTATTGCTTGAGTACCTGATGCATTATGTATAATTACATATTTTATTTTGTCTTTACATTTAATTATATCTATTACTTCTGTGTGGTAGAGAAGATCAACTTTATGGATATTGGTAATATATTGTAAGACAATTGGAAGCATATTATGGTCGAAAAGATTATCTTGAGTTCCATATTTTTCATTAATTATTTGTGGATAATCATTCTCTGGGCCATAAGCTTTCATTTTTTTCATTAAGGAAATCATTGTATCAAAAGGATATCCGTTTGTAACAACATTACCTTTGTAGCAAATATTGCCAACTCCACCAATAAAGCCCATTCCTCCAAGCCCCGATGTTCTTTCAATTAGTAATACTTTTGCACCTTCTTTTGCAGCCATAACTGCAGCACCAAAACCTGCGAAGCCTCCTCCACATACAACTACATCATATGTATTAAATAGGCTTATTTCAGTATTTATTTTATATTTCATATTTAGCCTCAGACTTGAAGTTGTTTTTTTAATAAAAATAACTATAGTCTCTTAATTTGAAGCCTATCTTAGCGTTATAAAAACAGGCAATCGAATAGATCTATTATTGAATATCTGCAAAGTTTGCATTATTAATTTAAAAAATTAGCAAGGATGCAATAAAGCTTCCTCACTAATTCATGTTTATTGTTATTATTCAATAACCCAGTCTATTACTCTCATATCATAGCAATGTTCTTCAGGGCCAATAACCATATTTCCTACATTAAGTCGATTAGATTTAATTACGAAAATTGGCATATAGTACAATGGAATTGAGAAAACATTTTCATTCTCATAGGTAGCTAATTCTTTAAATGCATTGACTCTATCTGTAGTATTAAAGGTTTTAGTATTTTCATAGATAGCATCATAAGTGGTGTCCTTAGGGGTGTGGGAGTTCGCTGAGAATGTAGAAGTAAATCTTTTATATACATTTTCAAGTGATAATGAACCTAGTGCACCATAAGCAAAATACCAGTCTGCACCAGATTTTCCATTCACAGTTGGAGCCCATAATCTAGCACCAATATCACTAGTAATTAATTCTAATTCAATCTTTATTCCGACTTCTTTTAATTGAGACTGAATAGCTACTAATAGATCAATTGTTTCTTGATTATTATAATAGTATACCATTTTAAATACTTGGCTCGAATCATAGTTTGCGTCTTTAAGCAATTGTTTTGCTTTCTCTATATTTTGAGAATATTTATTTAGTCCTTCATCTTTCCAGTCTGGAGCTGCTGTCAATGAGTCTGCAATTGTAACGCTTCCTCCGTATAAAGTAGCATTCAATATATCCATATCAATTGCATAAGCTACTGCTTGGCGTACTCTTAAATCGCTCAATGGATTTTTCTTGTCAGCAAAATCAAATTTATTCATCCAAATCATTCTTACATAGTTTACATCTACAGGGATAACTTCCATGTTATCCATTTTTTCTATAGCTGCTGCATCTGAATAAGTTTTTGTATATGTATAATCAATATCACCAGATTCGGCGTTAATAGCTAAATTAGAACCAGCATCTGAATCGGAAGGTAAGAAATGAATTTCTTTGATATTTCCTGTACCTGTTTTATCCCAATAATCTTCAAATCTTTCTAATATCAAGTATTCATTCATCTTTACGCTTTTTATCTTATATGGGCCTGTTCCGATAGGATATTGCCAGAATTGATTTTGTTGGAATTTTAAAGGATCTACATCTTTTAATAAATGTTCAGGTATTGGTGGCCATTGAGATAATGCCAACAGGGCAACTGGTACTGGTTCAACGAACTCTAATACTATAGTATTACCGTCTACTTTAATTCCTTCAACTTCATCAGCAGTTCCATTTTTATATTCTTTACCACCAACTAGACCTTCAAATGTAGCGCTTCCTTCAGCTCCAGTTTTTGGAACTCTAAGATATGTTTTTATTGAGAATACAACATCTTCAGGACCAAATTTTACGTCATCCTGCCAATATGCATCATCTCTTAATTCTAATGTAATTTTATATCCATCTTCAGATATTTCAAATTTTTCAGCTAGTCCAGGTTTAAAGCTAGCAAGGGCTGAATTTGCCACGATGAGTTTATCAAATAGTAACTCATTATATAATTCTCTTCCTGGTACAGTATCCGTTGATTTAAAGAATTCAATAGGACCACCATTTGTTTTAAGTACTGCATCATTTACTGGTATTACCTCTTCTACCACTTGAGTTTCTGATACAGCCTTTTCTTCATTAGTCTCTTTTTTATCACAACTAACAAGCATTGTACCTATTAGCATTGCTGATAACAGCAGTAAAACTAAACTTTGTTTTTTCATACTTAAATCTCCTTTAATTAGTTACATTTTTATTTTTACGTAAAATTTTTTTCTATAAATTTATTCTCTATTTCCTAAATAGATTCCAGAAGTGAAATGAGCCTTCATGGCTTTGTAAAAATTTGCATAATCTTTTTCTCTTAATGCTTCAACAATACCGCTATGAATACTTAATAAATCTTTATGTGTATATTGGTCACTTTTAGGGTTTATATTTCTATCAACTGTCCAAGCTGCTTGAAGTATGGAATTGAATGTTTTATTGTTTAAATTTTTATATAATACTTCATGAAACTCTTTATCATTATCTTCAAAATTGCCTGTTTCTTGATTTGCTAAAATATTATCCAATAATTTAATTTCTTTTTCACCAATACAATCAAAGGCATCTTTTGCTAGTCCAAGTTCTAGAATTGCTCTAATTTGTAAAATTTCATTAATTAACTTTTTATCGTCGACTACTAGGTTGTAGAAAATATTTTCATAAATAAAGTCTAAATTGTATTCTTGAACAATCATTCCAATACCAGGAGCCGATTTTATAACTCCAATTAGATCTAGAGACTTTATTGCTTCTCTAATTACATTCCTACTAACCCCTAACATTTCGCTTAATTCAAGTTCAGTAGGAAGTTTGTCGCCCTGTTTTAAATTATTAGTTAAAATATATTTCTTTATTTCATTTAAAACTTGAATATATAATTTTTCTCTTTTTAAATTTTTCATATATAAGTCCTTAAGAGTAACTTTGTACTTTGTACTTTGTACTTTGTACTTTTGTACTACAAACTAATACTAAAACAAATAATCCTATCTGTCAACAGATTAATTTAAAGCAGTACTATTCTGTGAGGGATTTCATCACTTGTGGGTTTGATTTGAACCCCTTATTTATAACCACTCGTTTTGTTGGATAAAAAGGACCCGTTCACCCAGGATACCTTCATAGCCCTACTTAGTGCCCTTCATATTGGTGCATAGCGCAAAAGTTATTCACGTAAACCAGAATACATGGTGTATGATGGTATTCAATGGGAGTTGAAATTAGATATAACAATGCCCTAAATCACTAAGATTTGTTGGTATTACTCATACTCGTATAATTTCAAAAAATTTCAGATGTTATTTGGTATTGATGATACTGCGAAGGGCGAGTGATATGCACATCAGTAGGTAGACACTCAAAATTAACCCCTAAACCTAAATCAGTCAAGTTTAATTAGGGCTGATTATTGGCGTTAATAAAGGTCTCTATTTAATCTGTGTTGAAGTATTATATTTATCAAAACCTGAATTATGTATAGCCAAACAGTTATCAGAATGTTGGGGAAGAAAATATATATAGGAGAGATTAAAATGCGGAAATTTATCAAAAGTATTTGTATAACCTTGTCTCATTTACCCCTTTTTCAAAGGGGTTCTCGTTCAAAAAAAAATATTCCCGTAGGTGGTATTTATAATGAAAATACGATGGAAAGCTTAGTAAATCCTCCCCCAAAAATTTCATGGTATTTGAGAATATTCATAAAAATAGCGGATAAAAAAGCTAAAAAAAAGATGATTATGGGACGGATTTTGACATGGTCACCCAAAATATCTATCAGTTCAGCCCTTCTGGAAGTATATATTGAAAAAGGCTCTGCGCTTTGCCTTGAAACTCGAATGTTGACACTTTTAAAACTTATAATTTCTTATACAGTACCTAGTCCATTTGCTATCGATATAAATTCTTATAAGTATAAAAAATATAATATAACCGATGAGGAAGTGGAAGGGCTTCGGAGAATTAGAGATATTGATAATATAATAAGTTTTTCAGAAAAAGAAAAAGTAGCCCTTAAATATGCATATGCCTTATCAAAAACACCTATAGCTCTTAGCCAAAAACAGTTAGATGACCTAAGGCGTCTTTTTTCGGAAAAAGAAATAGTTGCAATTGCTGCTCTTTCTGCAAAGGTAAATTATTGGGCTCGATTATTTGAGGCATTGAGAATAAAACCGGCGGGATACATTGATGCTCCAATTTTGCATTTGAAAGAATATTGCACTTTAATAAAATAAATAGTTATTTTATTCTCAGTTCTATACTTGTTAAAAAATAAGTAAGGGATTAATATATAAGTGGGAAATCCCACAAGGAGTATTCAATGGATTCAGTCATAAAAAAATATGATACCAAATTAGATTCTAAGCATCGATTTACCTTAAGAGGTGCAAATTTTGATTATTATCATGTTATTGAATTTGCAGATGGCAAAATAGAATTACACCCAAGAATTCTTGTTGAACCACAAACTATATCATCAAATACATTATCAATGATGGATTCTGATATAAAAAATTTGAAAAAAAATAAGGTTTCAGATTCCATAGATTTATCTGAATTTACTGATGAATTATAAAATTAGAATGGGTGTTCCAGATATGGACGATTTCTGGAAAAAATTAGTAAATAAAAAAAATAATGATAATCTTAATAAAAATGAAGATAAACTTTTTAGAAAATTAGTTAAAATATTAAAATATTAAAATTTATAAATGCTAATCCCAGACATCCTGGACTAGTTTCACATGAGATAGAAGCTTTAAGTAAACGATATGGAATAAAAGTATGGCAATCTTATTTAGAAAATAATAAACCATCTGCTGGAAGAATATTTTGGGTATATGTCCCAAATAAATTGGATATTACAATAATTGGAATTGAGCCACATCCTGAAGATAAAAAGAAGGATGGATATAAAAAAGTAAAATTATCAGATTGCTAAAATTAAAATCTAAACTAATTAATCGGCAGGGGGCTGCAGACATAAAGTTGTCACTCTGTGAAAAACTAGCAGTATTATTGCTTGTAAAATCATCCACAGGTGATGCATTTCCTGTAATAGAATTATTCTGTCATATAAACTTTTTCAAATAATAATTTTGAAAAGTAATTCTTTTCATAAAAGCTATTGCAAAAGGATTAGAAAAATTTTACAAAGAGTTACCGTCTTGCTAACTCTTTGGCAAAGTTTAAGAAAGTATTTAATTACTTATAGTGTAAGAAATAAAAAAATATATTTGTATCAAATTCAATATTTATGACACTTCAAGCGTCACTTAAATTACACCATTTTCCAAGGAATTTACATCCCTGTTTATCAACAATAAAACCACTTTTAAAATATTCAAGGCTTATTTAATAAATTCAAGAATGAGAAGTATTACGAGAAAAGTATTGCTTCAAAAAGTGTAGGCTTTTTGGAGGCAGATCAAAAGAACAGTATTGCAAGAATTAAAGCAATAGCTGTAATTAAAGAGTCCATTATTAATTGTTGTTTTCATCAGTTAATTATAATCGTCAATTATTACGGTATATATTAATCTTAGTGATGAAATGTATCACCTTTATGGGTGATTTGGATTATATCTACTAGTTTAACTCAATAAAAATCTCAAATCCAATGGAATATTGAAGATGAGATTTTTTATTAAAAACTAGTTATATTTTTTCAAATTTAAACCTTAGTTTAACTCATTAAAATACTTATCTAGTTGGTTTTGATTAAATTATATTTTCTTGATCCAAGTCCCATTTCTTCACCATGTTTTACACTAACTTCCCAGCTAGTATTGGGATGAGCATTATGGAATTTATCATGTGAATCTTCATTACAGATATTACCAATTAAACTTGTAGGTACACTTGGTGCTTTATTTACTAAATCAGCACATGCTTGGTCTAGAGCAATTGGATCAAAACTTGCTAAAAATCCTACATCAGGAACAATAGCTAATCCATTTTCAGCATGGCAATCACAATCTGGGGATACATCAATAACCAAAGAAATATGGAAATTAGGTCTTCCCTCTATTACAGCTGATGTGTATTCTGCGATTCTTTCATTTAAGTCATCGTTAGCAGAATCCCATTGAGGTTCAATAGCATTTTTAGGACAGACCGCAATACATCTTCCACAACCAACACATTTATCATTGTTTATACGATATTTTTTGTTTTCTAGTTTTGTAGGAGCACCGTGTGCACAAATATTTAAACAAGAACCACAACCAATACATTCTTCTTCATTTATTATAGGTTTGCTTGTAGCATGCATTTGCATCTTTCCAGCTCTAGAACCACAACCCATTCCAATATTTTTTAAAGTACCACCAAATCCTGTTGATTCATGACCTTTAAAATGTGTTAAAGAAATAATAATATCAGCATCCATAATTGCTCGTCCAATAGCAGCCGTTTTAAAGTGTTTTCCATTTTTTACAGGAACTAGTACTTCATCACTACCTTTGAGTCCATCTGCAATAATTGTTTGACAACCTGTCGTATAAAGGTTAAATCCATTTAAATTTGCACTATCTAAATGATCAAGAGCATTCTTTCTGCCACCTACATATAAAGTATTACAGTCTGTTATAAATGGTTTTCCACCTAATTCTTTAATTTCATCAGCTAAAACTTTAACATAATTAGCTCTTAAAAAAGATAGATTTCCAGGTTCTCCAAAATGCATTTTAATAGCTACATATTTGTTTTCAAAATTTATTTTATTTAATCCTGAACTTTTTAGCAAATCTTTTAAGATTTTTAAACGACTTGGGCCTTGTGAAATTGGAAGTTTTGCAAAATATACATCTGAGTTTTCCATTCAAATAACTCCTAAATTTTTTATATCCATATCTTACTATTAAAGGGAATAAAAAAAAAGTGAAATAAGCTGTTTCATTTATTTCTCATAGCATATTCGAAAAAAAGCTTTAAATTTAAGAAAAATTATAGATAAAATCTCTTAAAAAATAGCAATTATTGTGGATAATTTAAAGATAAGAATATTGGGTCTATCGGCGGCTATCTGTCAGGAATTCGCTTCAGGCATGTAATTGCTTTCCTTTAAAATCTTGGAAGTGGTAAGATATTTTGCATAAGAAAGTGTAAGGCTAAAGGGGTGCATATCATCCATTTTACATTGTTTTTTGGACAGTTGATTGAATTAATAAAATAAAATCCAAAACCCAATGTATTTAAACTATAATATAAAGGCTTTTCAATATTTTCTAAGTGAATCAAGAAAAAATGGGAGAATTGAGTTTATGTTTTTCAAAAAAAAATCAATAAGAAGAAAACTTTTGATTGGAATGATGTGTGCTGCTATTATTCCAATTCTTATTATTACATGGACTTCCCTCCGTATTACATATGATTCTATGGAAGCCCAGCTTATATATAACCGTCGAATGAGCATCGGATGGCTCAAAGACAGACTAGAGATAGAAATTAATGATTATAGTAAAAATTTTTATCAATTTGAAATAGTAGAATCAATGAAGGAAAAAATTCAAAGCTGGTGTTTCGAAGGAAATGAATTGGATTATGAAAGTCAATGGGAATTAATTTCTGCTATGAATTCACAAATAAACCTTAAAAATGAAATCAACTCAATTGAATTATATAATTATAAAAGGGATGAAGTTCTTGTTTGCGCTAGAAGTGGAGCATCCCTTGAGACAACTGGAGAACGTTTAAAGCAGTGGGAAGAAACAAATAAAGACTCTCAGACTAATGTAGTATTTCTAAAACAAGGAAAAGAACTTCTAGCAATACATCAGATTTTCAAGTTTGAAAATAAACAACCTATAGCCCTTATGGTTGTACATATGAGGCCATATTTTCTTCAAGATATTGTTGATGATATAAGAATGACTACCAATGAAAGTGTTATAATTTTTAACAATCAAGATGAAATGCTTATATCTTCTGAAGGAAATGGACTTGATGTTATTCCAACAGAAATAATTTTAATAAAAAATCAGATGAAAGAAGAAGAAATTACTGAACTTTATATAAATAATTCTTTTTGGTTTTACACTCCAGTAAGTGGTGGAAAATTGGAAGTTGTTTTTGAGATTCCCGATAATGTAATAATAAGTGCCCAGAGAAAATCCGGAATTGTAGGATTTATGATAACAGTTTTTACTTTAATAGTTGCTGTTGTATTTGTATTTTTCTTTTCTAGATTTATAACAAAACCAATAATTTATCTTTCAAATAGAATGAAAACTCTTTCAATAGATGAACATGACCCAGTCAAAGAAACCTTAAAAATAAAATCAGATGGCAATAAGGATGAAATAGACACTTTAAATGCCAGTTTTGTTTCAATGATCGATAAAAATAGAAATTTGATTGCAGATAAATATCAAACCCAAATAGAAAAAAAAGAAGCACAACTTAAAGCATTACAAGCTCAAATTAATCCACATTTTATGTATAACTCACTCCAGGTAATTAGTGGAATGGCTGTTTCTAGAAATATGATGGATATTAATGAAATGACAATAGCTCTTAGCGATATACTAAGATATTCACTAAGTTTTTCAGAGGATTCTGTTGCTATAAAAGAAGAAATCACCTATTTAAAAAGTTATCTTTCAATACAGGATATGAGATTTCCAAATAAATTACATTATGATATTGATTTTCCAGGTGATCTTCTTGAATGTCACATACCTAAACTAATTTTTCAACCAATCATTGAAAATAGTTTCACTCATGGACTTTCCCAGAAAAAGGGTAAGTGGAACATCACAATTAAAGGACGCAGGATAGATAGTGAAAAAATTGAAATAACGTTTAGTGATAATGGAATAGGGATTGAGAAAGAGGAATGTAGAAAATTGAATGAATTTTTAGATGAATCTTCTTTTAAGATTTTGGATGCAAATTCTCATATAGGGTTAAGTAACGTTAATGCAAGAATAAAATTATTCTGTTCAAATCCTAATTGTGGGTTAAAAGTATTAAGCACAGAAGAGGGTGGCACAGAAATAATTCTTAGGATACTTTCCAAAAAAATAACCACTGGAGATGAAAACAAATGAATTATAAAGTCGTAATAATTGATGATGAAAAGTGGACCAGAGAAGTAATTAAAGGACTTGGGAATTGGGAAAAACTCGGACTTGAGGTGGTTGGGGAAGCATCGGATGGAGAATTTGGCTTTGAGATCATAAAAAGGACAAATCCTGATATAGTAATATCTGATGTTTGTATGCCGAGACTAAATGGACTACAGCTTATAGAAAAAATAAAAGATAGTGGTTTTGACAGTCTGATAATAATGATATCAGGATATGATGATTTTTCTTATGTCCAGGATGCTCTTCGTCTAGGTGTAAGCGATTATATTTTAAAACCCGTAAAAGCCTCTATACTAAATGATCAACTTGAAAAATGTGTCGAGAAAATTAAGAAGAAAAGAAATAAAACTAATAATGGACTCGATTTGAATTTTGTTTCAAGTGAATATTCAAGTTATATTGATTACAGAGTTGATTGGATTAACAATGCACTTCTCTCTGGATCAGAAGATAAAATAAACGAAGAATTTGATATTTTAGAGGAGCAAATCCAAATAAAATTTTCTGAAATTCAAAGGCGTGATTTTATAATTTATTTTTATTACAGACTTTTATATAATCTTCAAAATTACATTATTGGATGTGGCTACTTATTAAAGCAAATATTTTCAAGTAAATTTACTTCATTTGTATTCGATGATGATACAAAATTCATTAGAATGTTGACTTATTTAAGAGAATTGTATGTGGAAGCTAATATGAATTTAAATGAGTTTAAGCTTAAAAGAAATAAACTTGATATTTCAAAAATTAAGGATTACCTAAGTGCAAATTATCTAGAAGAAGTTTCACTAGAGCGGACTGCTGAATTATTCTCAGTTAGTAAAGAGTATCTTAGCAAGATTTATAAAGAAGAATACAAAATTTCTTTTTCAAAATTTATTATAAAACTAAGAATGGAAAAAGCTATGCAACTTGTACTTGATTCCTCCATTCCACTTAAAAAAATTCCAGAAGCTTCAGGATTTATAGATCAATCACACTTTTATAAAACTTTCAAAAAATACTGGGTAAAAACTCCAGGAGATATAAGAGCTACCTTAAAAAAACACAATGAAACTGATTAATAAAAACTACTCCATTTCCATTGGTTTGGATTTAAACTTAATTATACAAAAAAAGGAATCCTTAGAATAAAAAGGATTTGGAGGAAAAATGAAAAAATTAATTGTTTTATTATTAAGTATTAGCGTAGCAGTTGGATTGTTTGCCGCTGGACAAAATGAGACTAATGCAACAGAGCCTGTTAAAGAAGTAGAATTAAATGTAATGATGAGTTTTCCAAGGTATATGGATCAATGGGAAACCTATTGTAATCAATTTGAAGCAAAAATGCTTAAAGAAGAAAATTTAAAAGTAAAAATCAACCTTGAGATGCCAAGTAGTGACCAGTATGAGAGTGTACTACAAGCCCGTCTTGCTGGAAATGATGCACCAGATTTATATACTCTTCATAGCAACAACATAGCAACTTATTATAAATCAGGGAACTTAGAAGATCTTACAAACCAAGTGCTAGCTACAAAGGTTTATGAAAATATTAAAAACACAGTAACAATAGATGGTAAAATGCTCGCAGTTCCAATTGAAAGTCAAGCTTGGGCAGCCTTATACAATAAGGATATTTTTGAAGAATGTGGTCTTAATGCTCCTTATACATTAAGTGAATTGAAGAATGTTTGTTCTGTTCTTACAGCAAAAGGATACACTCCATTTATGTTAGCTTTCCAAGAACAATGGGTTCCTCAACTAATGACTGCCCTTCTTTTGGGTGGAAAAGTAACCACTGAAGTTCCTGATTGGCTTTCTAGAATGTATGACGATAAAGGCTCCTATGCTGAAATGAGAGATATTTTTGATATAATTGATGTCATTATGCAAAATGGAACTTCTCGTGCTATGGAGCAAGGTTCTGAATCTGGTGCTGCTGAGTTTGCAATGGGAAAATCAGCAATGTTTGTTCAAGGAACCTGGGCCTCTGGTACAATAATGACAACTAATCCTGATATGAATCTTGGTGTATTTGCTCTTCCAGTAAATGAAAATCCTGATTGCGCAAAAGTAAACATTTCAACGTCAACAACTCTAGCAGTACATCCTGCAAGTAGCTCTAAAGATGTTGCTCTTAAATTTGCAAATTATGTTCTTAATGATAATGATTCATCAGCCTTGTTTGAAAGTTGTGGATTTAATCCCCTTGCTACATGTCATGAATACGAAGTTTCAAGTTGGGTTAATGATGCCTCAGAATATGTTGCACAAGGTAAAGCTTACCAAGATTTAGTACTTCCCTCTTCAGTAACTAATGAACAAGGAAAACTTTTACAAGAATACTATGTAAAAGCAGTAACAGTAGATCAAATTATTGAAAGATTAGACAAAACTTTTCAAGAAGCAAACAAACTGAATAAATAAAGATTTTCAATTACAAGAAACAGGAATTTTATTTCCTGTTTCTGTTTTTAAGGGAATAAAGATGAACTCTAAAGCAAAACAAAATCGTAGCCTGTTAGTTTTTACATTGCCGGCTATTTTAGTTTATATGATTTTTAAACTAGTTCCAGCCTTATTTGGAATATTCTATTCAGTTACAGATTGGAATGGTCTTAATAAGAATTTTAATATAATTGGTCTTGATAACTTCAAGGAAATATTGTCGGATGTCTATTTCTGGAATTCAATAATATTTACCTTAAAGTATGTAGTTGTGATGGTGCTTGTAGCAAATGTTTTAGCTTTGTTATTGGCAAATTTGATTGAATCACTAAGCAAAGCAAAAGGATTTTTTCGTACAATATTTTTTATGCCAAATATGATCAGCATGATTATTGGAGGCTATATGTGGATGTTTATTTTCACTAAAGTTTTATACTATTTTGCTGATAATTATGGAATGTCATTTCTTGATCATTCCTGGATTGGTAACCCAAAATGGAGTTTTGTAGCAATTGTAATTGTTTCTTCTTGGGCCATGGTTGGATATTTAATGATTATATACATAGCAGCACTTCAAGGTGTTCCTTCTCAAATCAAGGAATCAGCATATCTTGATGGAGCAGGTAAATGGACTTGTTTCTTTAAAATAATACTTCCTATGATAAGACATGCTTTGACAATCTGTATTTTTTGGACCTTAAATGCTGGGTTTCAAGTTTTTGATGTAATTTATTCTCTAACAGGTGGAGGCCCAGGGCGGGCAACACAATCGGTTTCTTTGAATATTTACGAAGAAGCATTTCAAAATAATATAAGATTTGGATATGCATCTGCGAAATCTACAATTCTTTTTTTAATAGTACTTGTGGTAACGCTTGTGCAGTTAAAATTTATGAAAAAAAGGGAACTTGAGTTATGATTAATAAAACTAAAATTGAGCAGTTTTTGCTTTGGCTTTTTCTTTCAATATTAGCAATAATTTGGATCTTTCCACTTTTTATGGCTTTAATAAATTCTTTAAAGACAAATGGGGAGTTGCTAACAAATGTAATTT
>Ga0307991_1000776_pt1 | contig 23011 bp, 25 predicted proteins | sample EllFjometagen131_FD_203146 | JGI IMG/M metagenome (GOLD analysis project Ga0307991, IMG submission 203146) | Marine microbial communities from Ellis Fjord, Antarctic Ocean - #131 | ecosystem: Environmental > Aquatic > Marine > Unclassified | place: Southern Ocean | collected 2014-10-08 | reverse complement strand
GTTCCTTTTGCCATCATTCAAAAATAAGGCGACGGATTGGAAAAGTTTTTTTCATGTTCAAGGCATAACTGTTTTTGTAGAATCAGAAATTAATAATATGGACTGGGAAGTTATTTTAACAGAATTGTCAAATATTTAACCTATGAAAAAAAATAATAAAATCGCAGAAATTCTTGGGATAATGTTTGGGCTCATAACGCATAATACTACAATTTTTTTTATAGGTATTTTTGCAAGCTATTGGTATTTTCTTTCTCATGGCGGTGATCAGTGGCCTGGATGGAAACAATTACTTATGGCCTTTGGCATAGGCGCCTTGTGGGGGCCTCTATCAATGCTAATTTCTCTTGCTTTATTCTGGGGGGTCGCTTTTATAGGCATTAAGATCGAAGATTCAAAAAAGAAACACTGAAAGAGAAAAATGAAAACCTATAACAATTCACTACAGGCAATCGGAACCGCTGCGTGTTTCCTCTGCCTGAGCTCAAATGTTATATGAATAAAACTAACCCTACTCCCACCCCCGGGGTGGGAGTAGGGTTGATTTAGCTAAATGTTTTAATATTAACGAAACAACAATTTATGATGCTTTTAAGGATTTAAAGGGAGAGGAAAAGTAGGAAATTCAATATTATACGCAAGGCGTATAATGTGATATTATAGAGATATTACTAATTGTTAAGAGGCGAAAATAGAGTTAAAATTATAACCAAGTGACGTAAATGCCAGAAAATACTCATTCCATCTACAATAGGTTAGAAGAAAATATATGAATAATAGAAATTTAATAAATATTAATCCAAAAGTTTTATCCTGGGCCCGCACTGAAATGGGGACTGAATTAGTAGATATGGCTTTTCTCTTGGATATTGATCATCGAATTTATAATTTATGGGAAACAGATGGGAAGGATGTCCCATTTACAAAGCTAAAAGAAATATCAAAATTATTTAAACGTCAAATATCTTGTTTCTTCTTGCCAAGAGCACCTAAGAGTGTAAAAAAACCAAAAGATCATAGGAACCTTAAGTCTTGCGCAGAAAACTTGTCGAAAGATACATTATTAGCAATAAGAAATACATGTCGGTATCAGGAATTGTTACTTAATTTAAACACACAATCCTATTATGAAACAAAATATAAATGGCTCAGTGATTTTCATAAAGAATTCGAGGATCGTTCTAATATTGGTAATGAACTCATTGCAAATTGGATAAGAAAAAGAATAGGGTTATCTCTAGAAAAACAAACCAAGTGCAGAGACCCTTATGGTGCATATAAATTGTGGCGTAATTTGATTGAAGAAAATTTGGGCATTTCAATTTTTCAATTTAAAATGCCAATTGATGAAATTCAAGGTTTTTGTTATGGTGAAGAATTTCCTTATTGTATTACAGTGAATAGTGTGCATTCGGCACCTACGGGAAAAATATTTACCATACTTCATGAACTTGCGCATATTATCAAACATCAATCTTCCATCTGTTATCCTGACCGAATAAGTGAATCTCAAAAACTAGAATTTGAATGTAATTCTTTTGCTGGGAAAGTACTTATGCCTAAGGAGTCAATTGTGCCAACTTTTAACAGTGATGATATTTATAAAAAGGCCAGAAAATTAAATGTTAGCAGTGAAGCCTACTTAAGAAGAATGCATTCTTTGAAAATAGTTTCGGATAAAGATTTTTTTATATTGTTAGAAGAAATTAGATCAAAAGTGAAAACTAAAAAAGGTTTTGCTATTATTTCGCAATTACAGAAAAGTATGAATTCACGAGGAAATCATCTATTTAATACTGTCGTTGATGCAGCAAAAGGCAACAAAATATCTTACAGTAATGCTTCAGATGTTTTAGGAATAAAAATCAATCATTTTGTTAACTTGTAAATAAATGCTTATGGATAAAAAATCAAAGGAAGATAAATTTTATATTGATACAAGTGCTTTGATTAGAATTTTTAGATTCTATCCTGGTGATTTATCTGAACAAATTTGGAAAAAGCTTAATGAAATGTTCATAAGTGGGCAAATGAGATCACATAGATTTGTTTATGAAGAAATTACTACAACATCAAAAAACCCTGATGCATTAACAAGAAAAGTTTTGCCTTTAAGAGATTATTTTGAAACCATAAAATATTCTCAAACACTAATAACGTCTGATATAATTAAAAACTTTCCTGGTTTAATTGATCCAAATAACGAAAAGGAACAAGCAGATCCATGGCTAATAGCAATTGCACTAGAAGAAAAAAAGTGTAATTTTGATGAAGCAATATATGTTGTTAGCGAAGAAAGTGAAATTAAACAAAATAGAATACCAGCTGTTTGCCGGCACTATGAAATTGAGCACATAAACTTAGATAGTTTTTTTAAAAAAATTGGGGTGTCGTTCAAAATGGCGCTTGAATAAACCTTTAAAAACGCATTCACCCCAACTGTTGCCTCGTAGGTTCCAGTTGGTTAGTGTTGATGTTATAAGACAAAAATATAAAAAAAGGAGATGCCTTTGTTTAACTTGCTTGTAAGTGGAAGTGGATGGTCAGAGGCTCGGGGTACGGGGGTAAATAGGGACAGCGACTATTTGATTAATCTAACTATATAACAAACAACTAATTTTAGAGGAATATTTTAAATCTTTAAAAATACATATAAGTGTAACTAGTTTGTATCTATGAAGTTACAAAAACACGGGTTTTGTAAATTTGCAATTTGGTAACATATGTGGTACTATATGATTAGAGTTGAAGAATACACTTTAGAAGATGGGTCATGCCCTTATGCCCAATGGTTTGATGGTCTTGATGCTCAGAGTGCGGCAAAAGTGACTACATATTTAACCCGCATAGAAGAGGGGAACACGTCAAGTCTGAAACCCATTCAAGGTGCATTTCAAGAAGTGGTAATAGATTGGGGTCCTGGTTATAGGGTATATGTTGGGAAAGATGGTGAAAAATTAATAATACTTTTCGGAGGTGGAACCAAAAGGAGACAACAAAAGAGTATTAACGCTGCCGCAGAACTTTGGAAAGAATATAAAAAAAGAAAAAAGAGGTGAACAAAATGGCTATTACAAGAGATTTTAAAGAAACAATTCAAGCTCGTGCACTTAGAGATTCGGAATTCAGAAAAGCGATTCTTGCAGAAAGTATTGAATGTATGCTTGATGGTGATGTAAAGACAGGCAAAGCCCTCTTACGTAATTACATAAATGCGGCAGTTGGATTTGAAACTTTAGGACAGGAGACAGGTAAGGGGCCCAAGAGTTTAATGAGAATGTTTAGTAATAAAGGAAATCCTACAGCTACTAATTATTTTAAAATTGTATCTTTTTTACAGAAAAAAGAAGGTATTCATTATAAGTTACATGTTGCAAAATAAGGGTGATTATAATTCCAGAAGCAATACTTAATCATCCCACCATGCTTTTCCAAACATAAACCTCAAAATCCCCCTTTCTTAACCTTATCTTGTCTATCCTAGATTTTGCAATCCAAGTTTTTCTGCCTTCGAATAAAACCAAGACAGCCTTTTCAGTTTCATGCACAAAGCGCACTTTCACCCATATTTTCTTCTGCCTAGGGTCTGTGAAGAAAAAGTTGTAAACCAGCCAATAATACATAAATCTACCTCCTTTTTGGGTTATGTTGCGATATTGCCTTCATAGCGGTTTTAGGGTCAATGCCTAATGCCTTGCCTATTTTGGTATAGGACATGCCTAGAGAGTGTAATTCAGTTGCTTTTTGGGCTAATTGCTGGTATAAATAGGGTAGTTTCGCGGGTAGTATTTTAATGTGGATGGATATTTCGGCCGTGGTTCGAATTGGTTGGGTTCGGGTCCACCAATTTTCTGGCGAAAATTTCCGTATGGGAAAACGAGGTTTTCCCCTCTCGGCGCTTCGCTATCACCCCTTTCCAAAAGGAATAACTCTTAGTCAAAGAAGAAGGGGAATTATATCCCCCTCTTCTTTAAAAATCTGTACCCCCTAAAAAGGTGTGGCTTCGCCACGGCGCCATAGAATAAGAAAACATATTATGGTATACTAAATAAGATATGAGAAAAAAGAACAGACTTTCGATACTTTTAGTGTTTCTTCTTATAATATCATTTAGTATTTCTTCCTTATGTTTCGCGGAGAATACTACCACTGAGACAGTTACCGACTTATCTGATCGCAAATATGAACCAGCCGTAATCAAGCTTTTGGATAATTCCCAAGAATCGATAGTTATGTCCATGTATAGCATAAGCCCCAGCTCTGGAGACAAGAATCCGGTAAGACTTTTATTAAATGACGTGTTAGAAGCCAGGGCAAGAGGAGTCAGTGTCACAATGTATCTTAATACTCGTTTTATGGACGATGACACAAACAAAGTGTCTTTTATCAAAAGCCCTATCTTTAAAGAGCTGAAAGATGCTGGATGTGAAATTTACCTTATGCCAGAGAGCCGTAGGCTCCACGATAAGCTTATAATTGTAGACAGTCGATATGTAGTCGTAGGCAGCTCAAATTGGTCCAATTCCGCCTTGCGTAGGAATTTCGAGTCTAATACCCTTATCGATTCACCCCGTCATGCCGAGGAGAAACTCAGGCGTCTTGAAAATGTTTTAGATTTTATAAAATCTAATAGCGAAATATCCAATACCCCGAGTTATTTAGAAGAGTTGCCAAAGGAACTAGTTATCTCTAATGAACTTTTGCTAAATAAAAAATACTTCTCTCGTATGGTTACAAGCAAGGATAATCGCGCCTTTGATCTATATTTCCTGCTTGTTGCGCACAGCCAATTGATAGGGGAGGACGTATTTTACATAAACCTGGAAGATATGGGCTTAAGCATAGGATTATCCGATACTTTGGAGTATACTGCCCTAAGGAGACAGGTAATTAGAAGCTTAAAAAGATTGCAGAGCCGTTATAAGCTGATAACTGTAAAATTTCTTCATGGCAAAGATGCTTCTATAACTCTTCTAGATATTCAGGGTGAATCTTTTTCTATCTCATCCGGCTCAATAATTCAACCACAAGATGCCAAGTCAACCCTGCGCCTGAGATTCCTACTTTTAATCAAGGCCCTGCTCAAAGACGAAGGGAAAGACTTAGATTCAATATCTAAATTCGATTTAGCCAACCGTTTTAATGTTAATGAAGCAACAATTTATGATGCTTTCAAGGATTTAAGGGGAGTGGAAAAGTAGAAAACTCCACATTATACGAAATGCGTATAATATGCTATTATAGAGTTATTACTAACAGGCTGAGAGTGGACAATATATTTAAATTGTTACTATTAACCTAAAATCCCAGAAAAAGCGAATTGCGTATATTAATTGTTATAGGAAAGAAAATGAAAATTAATAATTGGAAACATAAATTAAGCCAACTATTAGACGAGAATCAAACTGATGAAATTATTAATAATTTCGTATTAAAGCATCAATTAGATTTTAATAAGTTTGAAGCGAATTTTGAAAAGCTTAGAAAAACAGAAAAATCAATTGCAAATTTTTGGGGAGTTAACAAATCAGCTTCAACCCCTTCAATGGACTATTTTAATCCTGGCAGAATCGCACCTGCATTCCCCCTTTGGTTTTATGCTACTTATCCAGATGTTATGCAATGGTTCCATAAATATCAAAAAAAAATCATGCGAAGCAATAATTACAATGAAGAAAAGATGTCTCTCGAAATGGCTAAATTATTTAATATTGATACTTCGGATAAAACTATCACAAAAAACGAAATTTTCGATAAAAATGGTCAATATTTTCCTTCAATGTTAGAGAATCTAATTGAAAGTTATATTAAAATGGTAAAGAAGGATTTTGAAACAAGTTTATAAAAAACACTTTCCCGGATCAGCTTTCGCCAAAGCTATGGAATTATTAGTGAGTTTGAATATTATGATAAAAAACAATAAAAAGATTATTTTTTTAATTATATGTGCTTTTCTTCTCATTGGCGCAAAAAATGAAACTATAGAGAGCAGATTGTCTTTTTTTGAGTTAGGAAGTATTGAAGAAGTAAAAACTTATTTGGTTTCTTTGCAACAAATTGCGTCAATGTCATACGAGCTACTCTTGAAGGAATTTCAATATCCATTTTCATTACATGAAAATGGTAAAATTATAAAAACCTACACAACAGAAGTAGAAGCGAGAAAGGATATTGATGTTATTTTAACTTCAAGTGTTTTAATGGCATTAAAGAGTCAAAAGGTGGATGATTTATTTATCAATTATCAAGGTATTATGATTGGCGATGGTGAGATTTGGCTGAATTACGCAAAAGAAGGTGGTTATTATATTAAAGCCATAAATCCATAAATGAGGAAAAATGCAAGAAAAAAGCTTAACAGATATTTTCACCGAACAAAGTCTACCTCACTATGTCAGTGAATATTTAACTCACTGGACGGGGAAAAATAAGTCAGATGAGGCTGGGTTTTTGAATTTAAAATCAATAGTTGAAAGTCAAACTCTCCTTTTGAGCTATTGCCCACATTTTTTCACTAATGAATCTATTGAAGCAAATATTAGAATGGTTTGTTTTACAGACATCCCTCACAATTTGTCTGAAAATCATTGTTTAGAATATGGAAGGTTTGGCATTGTTTTCAATAAAAGCCGTCTAAAAAAGCATGGGGCAAATCCTGTTTTATATTTAACTAATGAAAATAAGCATATTGCTACAGAAGTTTATAAATTTATTTGCAAATTATCAAAAAATGGGCAAGAAGAAAGCATAACATCTAGCTTGAAAAGCTTTTTTGGGTATGTTCAGGATTGTACAAGTTTTGAGTCAAATAAGGATCTGTATTATGAAAGAGAGTGGAGAATCCTGGAAAATAGTCTAGAGCTAGAGCAAAATAAAGAAATCTATCCAGGTAAAAAGAAAAAAATTGAAGATGAGTATTTTTTTCAATTTGCCAAAGATGACATTGAGTTTATAGTTTGTCCAAATGGATATGTTCACAGGATTGCTAAGTTTTTTCAAAACAAAATCATTGTTTACGAAAACTATATTTCAAATTAACCTATAACAAATCGCTTCAAGCAATCGCAACCCGCCGCCAAATGGCGTCGGCTGCTCTGCCTGAGCTCTAACGTTACAAGGAGAAAGCTATAAGAAACTAGCTCAAATTTCGCATTTAAGCCTTAGCTGGTATTTTATAATACTAAACTTGCAATTCTCTAAAATCATGGTATACTTAATTTTCCTTGACAGAAAAGCAATAAAGAGTAAAATAAGGGCATAATCTCTTATGGCAAAAAACGTAACTATATGCTATACTTATAGTAGAGGTGACTAATGAAGAAGAAAAAACCTTCAAAAAAATCAAAGGCTGATTCAGCATTTAAGGTTTATAATGGTTCAGCTGTCTATGTGAAAATGCCTAAATCTCCTAGGTCTATCGAGGAAATATGCTCAAGCGGTTCTGTTTTAGCTGCTGGTACTAGCATTAATAGCCTAATTAATGACATTAGGAAATAGAGCCACACTAAAACACCTTATCAACGATAAAATCCCCAAAGATGCAACTTTTTATTTTGATACTAATTTTCCAATTTCTGCAATATTCCAAGATGAGAGAAACTCTTTTAGGCATAAAGCTGTTATTAAATTTATTAAAAGGTTGTTGGACTCTAAAGCTCAGATAGCATGTGCATCAATTCTTTTTGAGGAGTTTTTCAGGGCTTCCGTTAGAGTGGAACTGGCAAGGGGGCAGTATTCAAAAAAGGAGATAAATAGAGCCTTATCTGGAGGTAAGCCTAAGATCATTTCATACCATATTAAAGATATAGAAAAAAACATGTTCCTATTTAATGAATTATTATCTAAATTTGGAACAAGAAGAAGGGTCATTCTACCCTCAGAGCCAGGAATAATAGAAAAGATCTTAGAAACTAGGTGTAAGTATAACCTACACGAAGCAGACGCTTTTCATTTAGGAACAATGCTTTTCGGTAAACATAAACACTTTATTAGTTTTGATAAAAATGATTTTAAGAAAATACCAGGAATTAATCTTTGGTGTAAGCATGAATAAGAGAATAATGAGGGGAGAGTTTGGGAATTCCGGGAATATAGTACTCAATCATCCCACTATGCTTTTCCTGACATAAACCTCAAAGTCCCTCTTTCTTAACCTTATCTTATCTATCATCGATTTTGCAATCCAAGTCTTTCTGCCTTCACATAAAACCAAAACAGCCTTTTCAGTATGTACTAGGGGACGTTGTTTGATTAATTGAAAAGTTGGGGGTAAATAGAGTGGGGGAATTAAGGGGACACAATACTCAATTATCCCATACAATTAATAGATAAAGCTTTAGAGGTTGTTTTAGAACAGGAAAAAATGCGATTAATGCCTGAAGGTAAGCAAAGTCAAATTTGTCTAAAAAATGCGATATTTGAATTTGAAAAAATGCTAGAAAGAGCTATTTAATTGCTATTTTTTTTAAGTAATTCCCCCTTTTTTAAATTTCTTCGATACAAAATCAAAAAAATTCCCTTTTCTATTGCAAAATATAAAAATGTATGCTACACTTTAAAAGTCTTTATAAAGTTGCTTAAAAATAAATAGATCTTTTCATTAAATTTCTTTAGAATCTGGTTTAAAAAGAATTTTAGAAACTTATTAGCAGTCGCACTTTAGGGGTGTGCAAGTTTTTTGCCTTAATTGCAGTTTAATTATTTACAGCAATTAGAAAGGAAGGTAAACTTATGAAGCGATCCCCTAGAGCAAAATGGGTTTGTTTGCGCATTATTAGTTTTATTCTAATTCAAGCATTTTTTTGTCTTAATGTTAGTTCAGTTTTTTCTCAAAATATTTCCCCAGTTAGTTATCAAAAACAAGTCAGTGTTAATACTTTGTCTCCTCGCTTGAGTGTTAATGTAACATTATTGCAGCAAGCATATTTGGCGAGAATAGAGGTTCTTAATCCTCAAGAAAAATTAGAGGATGAAATTGTTCCTCGGGAAGATCAAGGAAGGGATCAAGGGGCTTATCTTACTTGGAAAAACATTTTTGTCGGTTATGGACTGTCTTTCGTTTCCTTATTTATTACTGTTATAACTAATGCTAATCCTCCGGTGCTTGATTCCCAGTTTTTCTATAATTTTATTTTACTTGATACATTTTTATTAATATTTTCTGTTGCTTGGCATGAGGCTGGACATTGGATAGCGGCAATATGGTTTAATGCTAGGCATAGAAGGTTGAATATTGATAAAACCGGTATATATTATAATCTTGATAAAAAAATGGATGCTGGCAAGACCAGGCAGGTAATTGGAGCAGGGCTAAAGGCTAGTGGTTTTCTGGGGTCAATCGGATTGGCTATAGTGGTGGCAATTCTCGCTAAGTGGTTAGGCATGTTTGAGTTACTTAAATATTCCGCAGCTTTAGCTGCAATTAATGGGGCATTTGTTAGCTCGACTCATGACTGGGGACTTTTAATGCACCCTAGAGAAATAACCCATAAAGAGCTGCTTGGCAGATTCTTGCATGATGCGAAAGCATCCGAAAAGTCGATAAAAGATCGAGCAATGATAATGCTGGCTGGAGGTAATTTTGCTGTAGGAAAGATGAGGTATCTGGAACATTTAATAATGAGTATTGAAAAAACTAATAACCCGGTGTTTCCCAAATCAAATATTTTTGTAACTCTTTATAGAAAAATTAGACATAAGCTTAGCTATAAGTTTAAAAGAAAAATTTATGTTATTGAAGCGGATCGGCTATTATTTTCTCAGGCAAAAAGAGACAAATTAAAAACAGAACTTTCTTATCCGCAAAATACTTTTGAGATAGATTATTGGCGTAAAATAATTCCGGCTTTTCGAGAAGGAGAGGATATGTATCTACCGTTATATTTGCATATTTTTTCTAAAAGAATAATGGTTAGCAGAAAGAAGGTTGCAGAATTGATGGTTGATCAGAGTTCAGATATAAAAGAACTAGATAAATTTCATTTTAAAGTAGTAAAAAATGATAAATATAATATCAAAGATAAACCGCTAAAAGACTTTATTTCTAATGAAGAAATGCGAAGAATTATTCAGGAAATTAAGGCTAATAGAGGAGAAAGCGCTCGTGATTTTGTTAAGATTTTCATTAAAGAAATAAAAAAACCTTTGAAAGAATTTTTAGTAGATAAAAATAATGAGTTATATTTAAAAAAAAATAATAATGGAACAGGAGAGATTGTCGAACGTATAGTACCGGATAAAAATGCACTTTACATTTTTGAATTTGAACAGGCTTTGCGTTTTTATGGGGTAAGAGAGGCGGCTGATATAAACTGGTTTTTTACTGCTGGTACCGCAGTAAGGGGTGACTATTTTAAAAGAAGATGGAAAGATGGACACCGTTATTTGCATTTATCTAAAAGTCAAATGGAAAAAAAGTTATACAGTTTTTTTGATCGTGAAGCTAAAGATGATAAAAATAAACGCGGTCAAATTTATGCTGATGCTGTTGTTATCACTGATGAGGATATTGAATACTATTTATTAAAACAGCGGTCTAATGATATTATCGAAGAAGAGATAGAAGGAACAGAATATAGTGATGATGTTTTTTCTGAAGCTGAAGTTGATGATGTTATTGGTTCTGCTGGGTCTGAAGTTGTCGATAATGATAATAAAGATAGAGAAGAGTCAATTTTGGAGGAAGAGAAAAAAGCAATTTCTATTATTAGTCCAAAGGTGCAAATGGTAGGAGCTAATATTAACATAAGTATTGTCCAATTTATGGCAAATTCAATATAGTTTTGTTTATTTGTCTTGCCATATTTTTCCTGTGTGGTAAATAGGGACAGTGACTATTTGATTAATCTAACTATATATCAAACAACTAATTTTAGAGGAATATTTTAGATATTTAAAAATACATATAGGTGTAACTAGTTTGTTTCTAAGAAGTTACAAAAACACTTGTTTTGTAACTTTGCAATTTGGTAACATCTATGGTACTATATGATTAGAGTTGAAGAATACACTTTAGAAGATGGGTCATGCCCTTACACCCAATGGTTTTATGGTCTTGATACTCAGATTGCGGCAAAAGTGACTACATATTTAACCCGCATAGAAGAGGGGAACACGTCAAGTCTGAAACCCCTTAAAGGTGCATTTCAAAAAGTGGTAATAGATTGGGGGCCTGGTTATAGGGTATATGTTGGGAAAGATGGTGAAAAATTAGTAATACTTTTAGGTGGGGAACCAAAAGGAGACAACAAAAGGATATTAACGCTGCCGAAGAACTTTGGAAAGAATATAAAAAAAGAAAAAAAGGTGAATAAAATGGCTATTACAAGAGATTTTAAAGAAACAATTAAAAATCGTGCACTTAAAGACCAAGAATTTAGAAAAGCGATTCTTACAGAAAGTATTGAATGTATGCTTGCTGGTGATACAAAAACAGGCAAAGCCCTTTTAAGAAATTACATAAATGCAGTAGTTGGATTTGAAAGGCTAGGACAGGCGATGGATAAGGGTTCCAAGAGTTTAATGAGAATGCTTAGTGATAAAGGAAATCCTACAGCTGATAATTATTTTCAAATAGTATCTTTTTTGCAGGAGCAAGAAGGCATTCATTATGAGTTACATGCTGTAAGATAAGGATGATCATAATTCCAAGGGCAATACTTAATCATCCCACCATGCTTTTCCTGACATAAACCTCAAAAACCCCTTTTCTTAGCCTTATCTTATAAATCCTCGACTTTGCAATCCAAGTCTTTCTGCCTTCACATAAAACCAAGACTGCTTTCTCAGTTTCATGCACAAAGCGAACTTTTACCCATATTTTCTTCTGCCTGGGGGGTGCGAAGAAAAAGTTGTAAACTAGCCAATAATACATAAATCTACCTCCTTTTTGGGTTATTTTGCGATATTGCCTTCATCGCGGTTTTAGGGTCAATACCTAATGCCTTGCCTATTTTGGTATAGGACATGCCTAGTAAGTGCAATTCAGTTGCTTTTTGGGCTAATTGCTGGTATAAATAGGGTAGTTTCGCGGGTAGTATTTTAATGTGGACGGATATTTCGGCCGTGGTTCGAATTGGTTGGGTTCGGGTCCATCAATTTTCTGGCGAAAATTTTCGTAGGGGAAAACGAAGTTTTCCCCTCTCGGCGCTTCGCTATTGCCCCTTTCCAAAAGGAATAACTCTTAGTCAAAGAAGAAGGGGAATTATATCCCCCTCTTCTTTAAAAATCTGTACCTCCTAAAAAGGTGTCACTTCGTGACCTGAAAAGAGGATTTTAATAATGAGATAGAATTTATGGAATGGAGTGAACATAAATTCGTTATCGAATTAATCCCAAGCACTCCCAATATTTAACGACTTTAGATAGGGAAGGGGAAAGATTGTTTCCCCTTATTGGCTTACTCGTTATTCGGTAAAAACTGCTAATAAAAAATCAATTCAACCATTTATTACAACATTATTGACGAGTAAGGGGCAAATCGCTATAATAATAACAGTTATAGGCTATTTAACCTCACACGAATCTAGGATTAATTAATGTGATGATAAGCAAACTGCACTTTTTAACCTAAATAGGGGCTGAAGGATGATAATCCTGCAGCTTTTTGTTTTTGGAGGCTTGATTATGCAGAAAAAATCGCAGGGCATTAAAAGCTGGCCAAAAGATGACAGGCCAAGAGAAAAATTATTAAAACATGGCGAGCATACCTTAAGCAACTCTGAACTTCTGGCGATTTTGCTGCGGACAGGAACGCATGGCGCAAGTGCCTTAGATATCGCCCGCAGGGTTTTAAATAAGTTTAAAACATTTCGCAATATGGGGCATACTGATGAGCGTGATTGGAAAGAATTAAAAGGATTAGGCAGCGCTAAAGTAGTTCAGATAAAGGCAGCGATTGAGATCGGTCGAAGATTTCAAGAAGAGACACTTACGGAAAAGCAAAAAATTAAGTCAGCCAAGGATATTGTAGATCTGCTCATGCCGCGTATGCGTGATCTAAAAAAAGAGGTATTTAAAGTAGTATTACTTAATACGCAGAACCAAATACTTGGGATAGAAGAGATCACTCAAGGCACAGTGAACAGGGCCGCGCCGATCATACGCGAAATATTTCAAAAAGCTCTACAGCATTTTGCCGCGGCAATTATTTGCGTGCACAATCACCCATCAGGTAATCCCAATCCAAGCAGGGAAGATGAATGTTTTACAGATGAATTGATCAAGGCAGGTAATGTATTGCAGATAAAAGTGTTAGATCATGTTATAATTGGGGACGATAAATGGAAGAGTGTTTTAGGCTGAAAAAGAAGTCATTATATACAATATGTTTTTTGATTAAACCCTCATTACACCTACGCGGTGGAATACGATTATTGAGGTATTATTATACCCTAAAGGGTGTTAATGGTTTTTGATAGCCTGGTTTTCACTTGTATATTTAATAAATAGAAAATTTGTATACCTTAAAGGGTATAAAATACAATTAAGTATACCTCAAGGGGTATAATATTAAATTTAAATGTTGCATTTATACCCTAACGGTGGTATATTTAATATTATGAATAAAGAAGATTTACATAAAAACATTTTTAATATTGCTCTTCAAATAAAAAGCCAGAGGAAGAAAAACGGCCTAACTCAAGTGGAATTTGCTAAGCGGGTAGGAGTTGGCCTGCGTTTTTATCGAGAGCTGGAGCAGGGCAAGACAACCCTCAGGCTTGATAAACTAATGCAGGTTTTGGAGTTTCTCGGTTATCATTTAGAATTAAAAGCTAATGTCTTGGGGCAGATTTAAAAAGATGAATAAATAATGAATACAGGTAATTTTTATGGACAAATCAAGACAGGCAAATGTTTTTTACAACAATGAATTAGCCGGCAATATTTTTGAGGATAAGCAAGGATACACCTTTCAGTATGAGCCTGAGTTTCTGAAAAAAAATATCTATATTTCAATATCCTTGCCGCCAAGAAAAGAGCCATATATTTCAAGGGAATTATTTCCTTTTTTTAGAGGGCTGCTTGCAGAGGGATGGTATTTAGATATCATCAGCGCTGCGCAAAAAGTCGATCAAAGGGATTTGTTTGGATTATTATTGGCCAGTGCCGGCATTGATACAATAGGGGCTGTTACTATAAGAAAAGTAGAGTGATAAGAATGGATAAGAAATTTCTTAAGCAGATGTTTAATGCTTTAATATGTCCTGTTGTAGATTTTAGCTTAGCAGAAATGTCCCGGAAAGCGCAGGCGCTTACTGACAAGCTTTCTATCTCCGGAGTCCAGCCTAAACTTTCAGTTAAATTTGATAAAAAGCAAAATGAATTAATTCCGGCGGCTGTTGGCGGAGAATATATCTTAAAACCTCAAGTTGCTGCTTTTGCTAATGTTCCGGAAAACGAACAATGCTGTATGGATATTGCCGGGGCATTAAATATTGATATTCCTTTGCATTGTTTAATTGAGTTAAAGGATAAAACTCTGGCTTATGTGGTAAAAAGGTTTGATAGGGTGAAAGGTAAAAAAATCCATCAGGAGGATTTTTCGCAAATCCTGGAGCAGCCTTTTAAATATAACGGATCAGTTGAACAAATCGGCAAAAAATTAAAAGAAATATCTTCTGCTCCGGGATATGATGTTCAATTATTTTTTGAGCGGGTCGTGTTTAATTTTATCATAGGCAACGGTGATGCCCATTTAAAAAACTATTCTATTTTTTATAAAGATGACAGTACCGTGCGCTTAACACCGGCCTACGATATTGTTTGTTCGAAATTAGTCATTTCTGATGAGGCAGATTCAGCATTGACTATTAATGGCAAAAAGAACAAATTGGACAGGGAAGACTTTGACGCGTTAGCTGAATACTTTAACATTCCCCTAAAAGTCAGATATGAAGGCTTTGCAGACAAATCAGATCTAATTAAGAGTATTATTGAGTCCTCTTTTCTTTCAAAAGAAAAGCAGCAGCAATTTATTGATCTGACGCAAGAGCGAATGAAACGGCTGAGGCTTGTATAACGAATACTAGCGGAGTATAATTATTACATATTGTTACATTCTGTATTGTTGATGAAGCAGCAGAAGCTTTTAATCTACATTCTTATACCGTGCGTCGTTTATGTAGGGAAGGCCAAATTCCTTGTTTTAAGTTTGGGGGGCAGTGGCGGTTGGATAAACAAGAATTAGATAAATGGTATAAGGGGAAAAAAGGAAAGTAATTTTAGAGCCTTACACAGGGTTTTTTAAGATTAGTGGCTGCTTTTTGGGGGCAAAAATTATGCTTACTAATTTTTGATTACTGTGAAAAAGGAGAAAATTCTGAACGGGTTTTCTTTTTTTATTTGAATATTTTAAGAATATGGAGAATAATATATTAAATCTGGGAACTTTTTTTAAAAATTAGTATCTAAATAAGTAAGAAAGAGTGTTTGTACGAGAAATGATCATGGAGAGTTAAAAAATGAGAATAAAAAATTTTAAAAGTATATTCTTGCTTGTTGCAATCTTTTCTATTTTTTCAGGAAATCTCTGGGCAGGTGAAGTATTGACTTGGAATGATTGTGTGCAAGAAGCTGTTGCCAATCATCCTGACCTAGTAGCAGCCAAAGCAATGCTTAATCAAAAAAAAGCAGATAAGAAAATCACCCAGAGTAATGCCTTGCCTCAAATTAATGCAGATGTCATAGGTAAAGAATCTCAAACAGCAGGCAGAGAAAGTGCAGAGGCATATTCTTATTCTGTTACAGGAAGACAACTTCTTTTTGATGGATTCAAAACATCTAATGCCATCAAACAGGCTAATCAGAATATTACTGCCGATGAATATAATTATATGGTCATTTCTTCTGATGTTCGCCTTAATTTAAAACAGGCATTTGCCGGGCTTTTAAGAGCGCAGAAGCTTATTTTATTAACCGAATCTATTGCCCAGCGTAGAGCCCAGAATCTTAAGTTGATAAAATTACGTTATGAAGCTGGGCGAGAGCACAAAGGATCTTTATTAACAGCACAAGCTGATCTGGCAAATGCTGAGTTTGAGGTTGAACAGGCTTTGCGCAATCTTTCACTGGCAAAAACTACAATGGGCAAGGCTTTGGGTTGGCAGAAGTTAGAGCCTGTTAAGGTTTTAGGTGATTTTGAAAAAAATGAAAGTCTTGAAGAACTCCCGGATTTTGAATTTCTTGCAGATCAAACGCCTTTGCTCAAGGAGTTTATAGCCAAGAAGGATGCAGCGCGATTTAATCTTAAATCCAAAAAAAATGATTTTTTCCCGGAAATCTATCTTAATTCTTCAATAGGGCAAAGCGGTTCAGATTGGGCTCCGGAGGATGATGACTGGATGGTTGGGTTAAGTGTATCATTTCCTCTTTTTGAAGGAGGAAATCGAATAGCAGAGGTTTCTAAGGCAAAAGCTATTATGGTGGAGGCAAAAGCTGAGGAACAAAGCGGAAGGGATTCCATCCTTATTGCTCTTGAAAAAACATGGTCTGCTTATCAGGATACTTTAGGAACTGTTTTAGTAAAAAAGAAATTTTTAGAAGCAGCAGAGGAGCGAGCAAAAATCGCTAATGCTCAATATTCTTCAGGACTTATTTTCTTTGATGATTGGATTATTATCGAAGATAATCTTGTTGAGACAAAAAAATCGTATTTAAATGCGCAGGCAAATGTTTTGATTGGTGAGGCCCAATGGGTACAGGCCAAAGGAGGGATATTAGAATATGAAAATGCAGAATAAAATATGGATTATATTAGGTGTGATTTTGTTCGCAGTTGTATTTTTTGTTTATAAAGGCAATAGAAATATAGCAGCGGGGAATAATTATCAACAGATAAATCCTATTGTGGGCAGTATTAAAAAGATTGTGTACACTACAGGAACAGTGAGTCCGCAGAATCGTCTAGAAATAAAGCCGCCGATTGCTGGTCGGATAGAAGAGATTTTGGTTAAAGAAGGCCAGATCGTAAAAACAGGAGATGTTCTGGTTTTAATGAGTTCAACCGAGCGGGCGGCTCTTTTGGATGCGGCAGGATTAAAAGATGCGGAAGAAGTTGCTTATTGGGAGAATGTATATAAAGCAGCGCCTCTGATTACTCCTATTGACGGCAAAGTTATTGTTCGATCTGTTGAGCCGGGCCAGACAGTAACCACAAGTGAAGCAGTAATCGTTCTTTCGGATCGCCTTATTGTTGTGGCAGATGTTGATGAAACAGATATTGGGGCAATTCAAGTAGGGCAGAAGGCTATTATTGGTTTAGATGCTTATCCTGATATTCAGATCAAGGCTGTTGTAGATCATATTTCTTATGAATCTGAATTGATTAATAATGTAAATATTTATACTGTTGAAATTGTATTGGAAGAGGTTCCCGATGTTTTTCGTTCTGGGATGAGCGCCAATGTTGAAATCATCACTATTGAAAAACAGAATGTTTTGATATTGCCGATTAAAGCGGTTGAAGAAGACAATGGCCATTATTTTGTAATGATTAAAGATGAAAAATCTAAAGAAAAACAAAAAATTTTCGTTCAAGTAGGGCTTCAGGATGAGAATTATTATGAGATTATATCAGGGCTAACAGAGAAAGATATGGTTGTAAGTTCTGCAAATGAATCTTTTTCTCTGAATAAAAGTAAGAGTGGGGGGAATCCATTCATGCCATCTGGGGGAAAGAAATAATGTCCGGATCTATGATCAATCTAAAAAATGTGTCTAAAACATATTATATTGGATCTAATCCTGTATATGCGCTCAAGAATATTTCTCTGGAAATCGAACAGGGAGATTTTGTGGCGATTATGGGGGCTTCCGGTTCTGGTAAGTCAACAATGATGCATATTTTGGGACTTTTAGATGTGCCGGATAAAGGGGAATATTTTCTCAATCACAAGAATGTCAGCAGTTTATCTGATGATCAGCTGGCTGTATTGAGAAATGCAGCAGCAGGATTTGTTTTTCAGCAATTTCATCTTTTGCAAAAAATGACTACAAAAGATAATGTTGCTCTTCCTTGTATTTACAGCGCTGAACAAAAAGATCATTCAGCTCAAGTTGATGAAAAACTTAAAGCAGTAGGATTAACTGATCGCGCAAAGCATCGGCCAAATGAATTATCCGGTGGGCAGCAGCAAAGAGTGGCGATTGCGCGGGCTTTAGTAAGAGATCCGATGATTATTTTTGCTGATGAGCCAACAGGAAATCTTGATTCAAAAAGTTCGCATGAAATCATGGAAATTTTAACAAAATTAAATGATCAGAGTAAGACGATCATTATGGTAACGCATGAAAATGACATTGCCCGGTATGCGAATCGCATTATAACAATGTGTGACGGTGAGATAGTTTCTGATAAACGAGAAAAGAAAGAGCGTATTGATTTTAAAAATCATATTTCCATAAATAATCTGATTGTTCAACGGCATTCTATTTGGAATCGTGCAGAGCTTTCGGGGCATTTCCGGCAAGCATTGAATTCAATTTTTTCAAATAAAGTGCGATCATTTCTATCCATGTTAGGGATTTTAATCGGTGTTTCTTCAGTTATTGCGATGCTTGCCTTAGGAGAAGGGGCAAAAGAGTCGATGCAGGAAAAGCTTAAGTCTTTAGGGTCTAATCTTATTTCTATAAGAGGCGGATCAGCAAAAGTGCGCGGAGCTGCCAAAGGAATGGGATCAGTTACGCGATTTACATTTAAAGATATTGAAAAAATTAAAGCACTGCAGCCTTATGTTGTTCAAGCCGCGGGTATAGTCAGAGGATCAGCTCAAATTGTGTACCAGGATGAGAACTGGAATTCAAATTTAGAAGGGGCGGGTTATGATTATGCACAGATGCGCGCGGCTACTCCAGAATATGGACGTTGGTTTACCAGGGAGGAAATCCAGGCAAGGTCAAAGGTGGCGGTTGTCGGAACAACTGTTATTGAGGAATTGTTTGGAGATGAAAATCCTCTTGGCGAAACAATAAAAATTAATCGGATTAATTTTAAAGTGATCGGAGTGCTTCCGGAAAAAGGATTTGCCGGGCCAAGAGATCAGGATGATACGGTAAATATTCCGATTACAACTGCAATGTATCGGGTTTTAGGCAAAGATTATCTCGATTCGATTTATGTTGAAATTTCCAGTCCTGAGCTGATTCAAGAAGGAAAGCAAAAACTTGAACAATTGATAATAAAACAGCATAATTTGTATAAAAATGACGATTCATTTAGTATTAGAGATATGACAGAAATTCAGGAGATGTTAAGCAGCACAACAAATACAATGAGTGTTCTTTTAGGATGCATTGCCGCTATTTCTATGGTTGTTGGAGGCATCGGCATTATGAATATTATGCTAGTATCTGTGACAGAGAGAACCCGTGAAATTGGCCTGAGAAAGGCTATTGGAGCGCGCAAAGTTGATATTCTGGCACAATTTTTAATAGAAGCTGTTGTGATGACAGTGAGTGGGGGCGTGATTGGTATTTTGACTGGTATTGCGATTGCCGGAATTTTGTCTGCTGTCGCGGGTTGGGCTGTTACAGTGACCATGTTTTCTGTTATACTGGCAACATCATTTTCAATAGCAATTGGTATTGGATTTGGTTTTTGGCCGGCAAAAAAAGCAGCTGAATTAAATCCGGTTGAAGCACTGAGATATGAATGATCTGATTTTCAATAATTTGGGAACTTTTTTTAAAAATTAGTATCTAAATAGGTAGAGCTTGAAATAATGCAAAATATTACAAATGAGATAATTAATCGAGCAATAGATGGGGATGAACGAGCTTTTGAATTGATCTATAAAGCGTATTTTAGATTTGTGGCTAATGTTTCTTATCGAATTGTTAATAAAAAACAAGAAGCAGAGGAAGTCTGTCAGGAAGTTTTTATAACAATCTATAGAAAAATAAGCACATTTCGTCAGCAGTCGTCATTGAAAACATGGATATATCGAGTTACGATAAATTGTGCTTTAAAATATGCGCAAAAGAAAAGTAAGGAAAGCAAAGGTATGGTTGCTTATGATGAAGAAAATCCGATAGCTTCGCATACAAAGGATGTTAGAGAAAAAATGGATAATCAATCAAAAGAAAAATTAGTGGGAAAATTATTAAATCATTTAAATGTAGAGCAAAGAATATGTATTGTTTTAAGAAGTATCAAGGGTTTGAGTTATAAGGAAATAGCCGATACATTAAAAATTCCGATTAATACAGTTCGCTCAAGGATCAAAAGAGCCAGAGAATCAATGATCGCTTTTAGACAAGAGGAGGTCTCTTATGAATTGTAAAAAAATACAAGAATTGATACTTACTGATTATTTAGATCAAGAAATGCCGCAGGATAAGCAAAAAGAACTGGAAAGTCATATTGCTTCTTGTACGCAGTGCAGAGAGTTTCTAGCTTTAGCAAAAAAAACAACCATTGAGTCATTGGCGAATATTAAAACAGATAATCTTTCTCAGGATATTATTTGGTCCAAAATACAAAAAGAAATTCAAGAAGAAAAACAGAGTTTAATTGATTATAATCAAGCTCCAGGTTTTTTAGAAAAATTAAAAAACATAATATTTTTTCCAAAGCATAGATTGGCATGGAGTACTTGCGCGGCAATCGCGATGTTGATTGTGGTATTTAATATTAATCATCAGCAAATGGCTTCAGATCAGAATAATCAAGTGCAAACAGCGGTATTGAACAATCAAAAAGTTATTGATAATGTAGCGGTAGAGGTTGAGCGGGAAGAATATTTATCATATCTGCTTGATCCTGATTATGATTATACAGGCTATGGAACTTCTTTGGAGACTTATTTTCTTTAATTATGGAACTTTTTTTGCTTGAAAGTATCTAAATAAGTAGAGAGAAGAAATTTTTAAACTGAAAGGAGCGGATTATGGGAAAGATGGGTAGAGTTCTAGTAAGTATTGCAGTAGTGGGAATTTTGGGTTTTTCTAGTTTTGTTTATGCACAACCTGCTGGAGATTTTACGGAAGATGAAGTGGCGATGATTAAACAGCGAAGAGATCATCGGGTAACCATGCCAAAGATGAAAGAGGCGCTTGGTTTAACAGATGAGCAAGTTCAGCAGCTTGATGCTCAGCGTAATCAGCAGAGAGGCGAAATCAGGGAACACCGGGAAGCAATGCAAAAACTTCGGGAAGAATTTAAGTTGGAAACGGAAAAAACTGAAATCGATCAGGAAAAAATTCAGAGTGTTCATCAGCAGATGAAGGCTATTGATAATAAAATGGCTGATTATCGCGTAGAGGGCATTCTCCAACTGCGTAAAATTTTAACTCCTGAACAATTCAAAAAGTTTCATGAATTAGGAAGAGAAAAAAATGGAAAAAGGGGCGAAAGACGGGAAAAACGTGGTATGCGTGAAGGTCGTGGCATGGGTGAAGGGCCTGGTAGAAGTCAACGTGAAGGAATAGATTAGAAGAAACCTTAAAGAAAAAGTGGCGTAATTATGAGGAAAATGCTTTTAATCGCAGTAGTATTAATAATGGGGTATATACTAGTTTTTCCGGCTTATGCAAGTGAGGATAGAGGCGGATCTAGGGGGCAAGAAAAGCCGGGAGGGAGATTTGTAAATCATCTTGACAGTGATAAAGATGGCAAAGTCTCAAGAAGTGAATTTGACGGTCCGGCTGATGATTTTGATAAGTTTGATGCTAATAAAGATGAATATCTCAGCGAAAATGAAGCACCTCCACCACCCCAGTCTCAGGGTCAGAATTCTGATCGCAGAGGCCCACCTCCGAGGTAATTAAAAGGATATATTAAATAAATCAAACCTTTGCTCTTGAAAAATAGGGCAAAGGTTTTTTTATGTATAATTAACCATTCGACTGCGCTCATGGCAAGCCTAGTATTTTACTGTGGAATATCGTTTAATACTTGTGAAGTAATAAGTTTTATGAAACTGACCAAATGGCTGTTTAAATGTAAAGGATTTGCCAATAAAACATAAATCTACCTTCCTTTTTTGTTTGTTTTTAGAGATTGCCTTGGCGGCGGTTGTAGGGTCAATGCCTAAAGCCTTGCCTATTTGGGTATAGGACATACCTAGTAAGTGTAATTCAGTTGCTTTTTGGGCTAATTGCTGGTATAAATAGGGTAGTTTTGCGTGAAAAGATAAAGATGTTATTTGCCTTAAAGCCTGCCTTGCGGTTTATTCCAATGAGAAATATGTGCTTTATGTTTAGGCAAGTGTGATTTTTATAGTGCATATAATAAGCCGATTTTTGGTGAAAAAGCTTCTTTATTTTCAGTAGTCTGTGTTTGGATTTTGCAAATCAGAGATTTAAAAATAGTAAATTTAACTAAGTTGTTGGAATTGTAGCTTTTAATTTGGAGGCTTGACTGCGATTGCATTATTAAGTTTAAAAGACATTTCTCTGGCTTTTGGCGGGCCGCTTTTGTTTGATAAGTTAAGCCTACAGCTTGAAGCCGGGCAGCGGGTAGCATTGCTTGGCAGAAACGGCGTTGGAAAAACTACGCTTATGAAAGTTATGATCGGCCAGATATCGGTTGACTCTGGTGATATCTCCTGCCAAAAAGGGATCAAGTTAACTCACCTTTCTCAGGAAGTGCCTAGTGATATTAAGGGCATTGTATTTGATATTGTCCTGTCCGGTTTGGGTGAACGCGCTGAGATTTTAAAACAATATTATCATGTCAGTCATCAGCTGGGAACAAAACACACTCCAAGCCTATTACGCAGACTGGATAATCTGCAGCATCAAATGGATCATTCCAACAGCTGGGATATGAGCAGTCAGGTTGAGTTTGCTATCTCTCAGATGAAGCTTGATCCGGATAGTTTATTTGAAAATCTTTCAGGCGGGCAGAAACGCAAGGTTTTATTAGCAAAGGCCTTGGTTTGCAGTCCGGATATCTTATTGTTAGATGAACCGACAAATCATTTAGACATTGAATCCATTATCTGGCTTGAGGAATTTTTAAAAAACTATAAAGGTACTTTATTTTTTGTAACACATGATCGTGCATTTATGA
>Ga0307991_1000773_pt1 | contig 23032 bp, 23 predicted proteins | sample EllFjometagen131_FD_203146 | JGI IMG/M metagenome (GOLD analysis project Ga0307991, IMG submission 203146) | Marine microbial communities from Ellis Fjord, Antarctic Ocean - #131 | ecosystem: Environmental > Aquatic > Marine > Unclassified | place: Southern Ocean | collected 2014-10-08 | reverse complement strand
GGTGGGCAACATCGCCATCGGTCTTGCCGTGGATGATACGATTCATTTCATGCACAATTTCAGAAGGTACTTTGAGGAGTCGGGAGACGCGAAGGCCGCCGTCATGGAAACCCTGCATACTACCGGCCGCGCAATGCTGATTACATCCTGCGTTCTTTCCATCGGGTTTTTCATATTCATGTTCGCTACAATGAATAACCTGATTCAGTTCGGGTTTTTGACCGGTCTGGTTATTATTCTGGCACTGTTTGCAGACTATTTTATCGCGCCCGCACTTATGGTAATTGTGAACAGGCCGAAGAAGGCGGTCAGTCAATAAATAGGGAGAGATATCATGAGAAATATAAAGAAAAAATGTCTTACACTGGTTCTCATCACTTTTTTAATGCTGCCCTTTGCCACCCTCTGCGCCTCTGCCGATGATCCCGCAGCACGGACAATCATGGAGAAGGCAGACGCGAGGGATGACGGTGACAACCAGATCTCCGACATGGAGATGGTTCTGATCGATAAAAAGGGGAGAGAGAGAATTCGTAAGATCCATTCGTTCAGTAAAGACAAAGGAGAAGATACACTGAAACTGATGTTCTTTCAGCATCCGGCAGATGTCAAGGACACGGCCTTTCTTACATATGATTACGACGATCCCGATAAAGACGATGATCAGTGGCTGTACCTGCCCGCACTCCGAAAAACCAAACGGATTGCGTCGACCGATAAAAGCGGAAGTTTTATGGGCTCCGATCTGACATACTCGGATATGACCTCCCGCAATCTTGAAGACTATGATTATACGTTTTATGAAAAGCTCAAAGAAACAGAAGTGAATGGTGTCAAAACATGGGTAATCTGGTCTATCCCCCGTTCAAAAAATATAATGGAGGAGACCGGATATGAAAAATCACTTCTTTTTGTGCGCCAGGACAATTTCTTTGTCATCCGGGCGAAGCAGTGGGTTTGTGACGGTGGTTACCTGAAATACATGGATGTTAAAAATATCGAACGGATCGAAGGTATCTGGGTGGCAACAGAAATGCATGTAACAAAGAAAAAAGGCAGGGATACGGTACATAAAACCATCCTGAAGCTAAGTGATGTAAAATTCAACCAGAACCTTGACTATGATTTGTTCACGGTTCGCCGGATGGAAAAGGGATTGTAGGTTCGGAATTGGAAACTGGAAACCGGAAACTGGAAACTGGAAACTGGGTGCGGGATAATCGCACCATTGCCCTGATTTTTGTTCTCCTCATGGCTTTTACATTATTATTACCAGGGCCAACTTTTGGTATCGAGGATGAAACTCTCGATGAAATAATCACCGGCTTTGACGATAAAAAGTCCGGTGCACCTGCCGATACCATGCAAGACGTGCTTGAAGGTTTTGATGACGATACTAAAGAAGTTAAACCCAAATTTACAAAAGATGAAATTAAACCATCTGTTTTCAGTTTAAACGGCGATGTCAAACTCGGCGCTTCTTACAACTTCGCCCATGATAAACCTGAAGGGAATGGAACCGACTGGCGAGGTCTGTCGCGCCTGTGCACAGAACTCAGTCTTGAATTAAACGCCAAACTTTCCAGTGCATGGCAGGCTCGCATAAGCGGTAAGGGGACATACGATTTTGCGTACGCAATCAGGGGCCGTGATGAATTCACCGATGATGTGCTGGATAATTATGAAAAAGAGCTTGAGCTTGGTGAAACATATGTCCAGGGTAGTCTCACAAAAAGCCTCGATATTAAGCTCGGGCGTCAGATCGTTGTGTGGGGGAAATCGGACAACATACGCGTTACCGATGTTCTTAACCCTTTAGACATGCGCGAGCCGGGCTTAACTGATATTGAAGACCTGCGGCTTCCTGTTGCAATGTCCCGGCTCGATTATTACATTGGTGACTGGAACCTGACCGGCATCGTGATTCATGAAATCCGTTTTAACAAAAGCCCGGAATATGGCAGCGATTTTTATCCTTCATCAACGCCGCCGCCCCATGAAGATAAACCGGGCTCCCGTTGTAAAAATACCGAGTACGCGGCTGCCATCAACGGGATTTTCAGTGGATGGGATATATCATTCTACTGGGCGGACTTTTACAATGACACACCCCATATGGAACTTGTATCCGCCGGGCCACCACCGCAAATCGAGTGGAAACACGCGCGTCTGAAAATGTTTGGCGCAGCTTTCAATCAGGCGCTTGGCAACTGGCTTCTAAAAACAGAAGCCGCGTACATAGATGGATTCAAGTTTTTTAATTTACCGGGCAAAGAGTATTCCAGAACAGATGTACTGGCCGGCGCCGAATATTCCGGTTTTAAAGATACTGCACTCAGTCTCGAGGTTGCAAACAGGCGTATCAACGATTTTGATGAAGTTTTAGGACTCGCTCCGGACAAGGCCCAGAAGGATGAATTTCAGTGGGTGATGAGACTGACCAGAGACTTTCTAAATGAGACTCTCACCCTGAATTTTCTGGCCTCCACATTCGGCGGAACCGGACAGGACGGTGCCTTACAGCGTTTCTCAGCCGAATACAATATAACCGATTCTGTTCAAATTACCGGCGGGGTGGTTTTCTACCAATCCGGCGATCTTGCAATGTACAGCAATATTGGCGACAATGACCGCCTGTTTTGCGAAATCAAATACAGCTTTTAATACCCGCAGTTTCAGAAAAATTCCCTGATCATCGTTTTCAAGAAGAATATAAACCGGATTAGCAGGGTTTTTCAGGTTAAAGAGTTGCCTGTTTACGGCAATTTGTGTTAGTAGACCGAGTTAATAAATTTAAAGATATATACTCAGGAGATGGAAATGGATTACAAAGACACACTGAATCTGCCGAAGACCACTTTCTCAATGAAGGCAAATCTGGCCCGTAAGGAACCGGAACTGCTTGAAAAGTGGGCAGAGATAGATATCTATGAAAAAATAAGAACTGTGTCAAAGGGGCGTGAGAGATACATCCTTCATGATGGCCCTCCCTATGCGAATGGAGATATTCATCTCGGAACAGCGCTGAACAAAGTCATCAAGGATATTGTAATAAAGTCAAAGAATATGGTGGGGTTCGACTGCATTTATGTTCCGGGATGGGACTGCCACGGCCTTCCCATAGAGCATCAGGTGGACCAGGAACTGGGAGAAAAGCAACACACCATGCCACAGGCGGAGAAGAGAAGACTCTGCCGCAGTTACGCTAATAAATACGTTGACATTCAGAGGGAACAGTTCAAGCGGTTTGGCGTGTTCGGTGAATGGGACAGCCCCTATGTGACCATGGATTACGATTATGAGGCTACAACGATTGAGGAATTCGGAAAACTTCTGCTGAGCGGTGATGTTTATAAGGGGAAGAAACCGGTCTACTGGTGTGCCTCGTGTAAGACGGCCCTCGCCGAGGCGGAGGTGGAATATGCCGATCATACGACACCTTCCATATATGTAAAATTCCCTGTGACGTCTGATATATCCGGCGTGCTTCCCAGACTTTCCGGTGAAAAGGTCAGTGTGGTCATCTGGACAACCACTCCCTGGACGATTCCTGCCAATCTCGCCATCGCTCTGCATGAAGATTTCGACTATGTAGCGGTCAAGGTGGGCGGAGAAGTGCTGATCTTTGCGAAAGACCTGCAGGACTACTGCCTGGATGCCTTTGGCTTCAGAGAAAAGGAATATGAGGTCCTGGATGAGTTTAAAGGAAGTGTTTTAGAGGGATTAAAATGCCGGCATCCCTTTATCGAACGTGACAGCGTGTTGATACTTGCGCCCTTTGTGACACTGGAGGCCGGAACGGGATGTGTCCATATAGCACCCGGTCATGGCCAGGACGACTATGAGATAGGTCTTAAATATGGGCTGGATGTCTACGCCCCGGTGGATGATGATGGCAGGTTTACCTCCGATGTGGACTTTTTTGCCGGCCAGTTTGTATTTGACGCGAATGACGCGGTGAATGAAAAGCTGAGAGAAGTAGGAGCCCTTCTCGGCACTGTAAATATAGAACACCAGTATCCACACTGCTGGAGATGCAAGAATCCCATTATCTTCAGATCAACGGAGCAGTGGTTTATTTCGATGGAGAAAAACAGTCTGCGTGAGAAGGCGCTCAAGGCCATAGACAGCGTGAACTGGTTTCCTTCATGGGGACGCGATCGTATATATGGCATGATAGAAAACCGGCCCGACTGGTGCATATCGAGGCAGCGTTCGTGGGGAGTACCTATTACGGTATTCTACTGCAAAAATTGCGGGAACTATCTGGCCACGAAAGAAATCCTGGATCATGTTGTCGCCCTGGTCAGGGAACATGGCGCCGATATATGGTTTGAGAGAGACGCAAAGGATCTCCTTCCAGACGGGGTTGTATGCCCGACCTGTGGTGGAACAGATTTCAAGAAGGAGACCGATATCCTTGATGTTTGGTTTGACTCCGGAGTGAGCCACGCGGCGGTACTTGAGAAGAGAGACAACCTTGAATCGCCCTGTGACATGTATCTGGAGGGAAATGACCAGCACCGGGGATGGTTCCATTCTTCCCTCCTAGAGTCGGTCGGAACCAGGGGCAGAGCTCCTTACAAGAATGTACTGACCCACGGGATGGTGGTGGATGGAGAGGGGAAGAAGATGTCCAAATCCCTGGGCAATTTCGTCGATCCCCAGAAGATGATCGACCAGTACGGGGCAGAGATACTGCGCCTGTGGGTTGCCGCCGAGGATTACACTGCCGACATCAGAATATCTGAGGAGATACTGAAGCGTCTTGTCGAGGCGTACCGACGGATTCGCAATACGAGCAGATATATACTGGGCAACCTGTATGATTTTGATTGTAAGAAGGATATGGTTCCCGTGGAAGATATGGAGGAGATGGACAGGTGGGCGCTCCACCGCCTCCAGGAAATCATCCGGAAGGTGAGGAACGCATATGAGAGTTATCAGTTCCACGTTGTTTACTACACGCTGTACAATTTCTGCAGCGTCGATCTCAGTGCCCTCTACCTGGACGTCCTGAAAGACAGACTTTATACTTCAAAGGCCGAGTCAAGAGAGAGAAGATCCGCGCAGAGCGCGATGTATATCATCCTTGATGCCATGACAAGGCTCCTCGCGCCGGTACTTGTCTTTACCTCCGAGGAAATATGGTCGAATATGCCCGATTATGACGGCAAAGAAGAGAGCATTCATATGACGCAGTTTCCGGAGGTGGATCCTCAATATCTTGATGAAGACCTCGGAAAGAAATGGGAGACACTTATCGCCGTCAAGGGAGAAGTATCGAAGGCCATAGAGATAGCGAGACAGAAGAAAGTGGTGGGTCATTCCCTTGACAGTTGTGTAAATATTCATGCCCCGGAAAAACTGCAGGCATTTCTAAAGGGTTATCTCGACAATATGAAGGCGCTTCTTATCGTGTCCCAGGTAAATCTTGTTCCGGCGGACAAAGTTTCCGATCCTTACGAAAGCACGGAGTTTGAGGGTCTGAAGATAGAAGTTTCCAGGGCACGGGGGATAAAGTGTGAGAGATGCTGGAACTACAGCGAGACAGTGGGTGAAAATGCCGATCATCCGACCATCTGCACAAGGTGTGTGAAAAATCTGTAGAGGAGAGCATAAACCTTTGAACAAAAAACATGGTGTTTTCTTGATAACGCTGCTGCTGGTTGTGGGCCTGGATCAAGTCTCCAAGATGTATATAAGTTCGGTGATGTCTCTTTATGCCTCGTATCCGGTGATCGATGGCTTCTTCAGCATCACCTATGTGAGAAATCCGGGAGCCGCCTTTGGACTCTTTGCGAACGCAACTCCCATGTTTCGATCATTGTTCTTGATAACCGTGTCGGCAACGGCTATCGTGATGATCCTGTGGTTTCTTGCGAAAAACAAGTCTGCCGGGATGCTCCTTACATTTGCCCTTTCGCTGATACTAGGTGGAGCCGTGGGGAATTTGGTAGACAGGATACGATTCGGAGATGTTGTGGACTTTCTTGATTTTTACATAGTGTCCTGTCACTGGCCCGCCTTCAATGTAGCCGATTCGGCCATATCGGTCGGGGCCGTACTGCTTATTGTGGAGATGTTCAGAAAAAAGTCAGGGTCACTTCGGCAGTAGAACAACCACCTTCAAAGATTTTCTCCCCCACTGCAGGGCATCATCGTGGTCGGAAAAGAACACATCTATGTGATTTCCCTTTATAGCTCTTCCCATATCATGCACCTCACCCCAGCCATAACCCGGCACATACATCTTGGTCCCGAAGGGATACAGTCGGGTGTCCGCCGCGATCGTTCCATGCTTTGCCTCTGTTCCGTCGGCGGTGATACCCACCCTTTTCCTTTTACCCTTGAGGGGTCCATAAGCGTAAACCGGTGGTCCGATACACCAGTATTTTCTCTCCCACCCGCACGATTCGGGGCCGGCATCGTAGGCAGTCACAACCATCTTGCGAACCACTCTCCTGTATTCCTTGCCTTTTGGAAAGAAACAGCAGCCATAGAGAAAAAGAAGTGCTACAAAAAGAATAATGCAGAAACAGATTTTCTTGTGTGATCTGGTCATATCGAATGTCTTTTACCTTTTTGTTTCAAACATCACGGTCATTCTGACTATCATAATGAAGAAGCATTTTTCAACGCACAATGTAATATTTCGGGAACCTATCCCATCAGACCCGGAAGGAAAAGGGCGATCTGGGGAAAGGGAATAAGGAGAAGAGTTCCTATTATCAGTGCTGCAAGAAAGGGGAGCACTCCCTTGAAGATGACCTCGAGCGGGACATCTCTGGCCACACCGCTTACCACATAGACGTTTATTCCTACAGGTGGAGTGATCACACCGATCTGGGTCACCAGTACTATTATGACACCAAACCATATCGGGTCATAGCCCAGAAACAGCACAACCGGGTAAAAAATAGGTATTGTCAGCATTATAAGCGCCAGCGAATCTATGACGCACCCCCCCACCAGATACACCATGATAATAAGCAGCATGACGGCATAACGCGGCAATTGTATTTCCGATACTCCCCTCGCGATGTCGAAGGGAATTCTGCTTACCGCGAGAAAATGTCCAAATATAGTGGCCCCTGCGACGATTACGAGGATCATGCAGGATATCCTTGTCGTTTCAGCAAGAGATGCGATAAATCCTTTCATGGTGAGATTACGGCCTGCAAGCCCCAGAAGAAGTGTACCGAAAGCACCTATTGCTCCGGCCTCCGTGGGAGTGAAAAACCCCCAGAATAAACCACCCATTATCAGTACAAACAGGAGCAGGGTTTCAATAAGTCCTGAAAGCGATGCCAACTTTTCTCTGAGAGGGACTTTGGGCCCTTTCGGTCCCAGTTCCGGCCGCATACGTGTCCATATGACAATGGCAAGAATGAAAAGGAGTACAAGAATAAGGCCGGGCAACAGACCTGCCATAAAGAGTCTGCCAATGGATTGCTCTGTAAGTATCCCGTAGACAATAAATATGACACTCGGGGGGATCAGAATGCCCAGGCTTCCGCCTGCGGCGACTACTCCGGTGGCAAGCTCCGGTTTATAGTTGTATCTTTTCATTTCCGGGAGTGTTGCCGCACCCATGGTTGCAGCTGTCGCATTTGTGGAACCACAAATGGCGGCAAAAGCCGCGCATGCCCCTACAGTTGCAATGGCAAGCCCCCCGGGCCAATGACCGATAAATTTATAGGCCGCGTTAAAGAGTCTCTTGCTTATTCCGGAATGATACGCAAGCTGCCCCATCAGCACAAAAAGGGGTATTACGGTAAGACTGTAAGATCCAAAAACGGAAAAGAGGTCTTTCGCGACCATGTTCATGGACGCGTCGAAAGAAACAATATAACCGAAGCCTAAAAAACCCACCCCCGCCATGACGAACCCGACGGGTATCCTCAGGAATATCAGTATAAAAAGAGCGGCGATGCCGACAAGGCCTATTGCTGTGAGGCTCACGTTATGATCCTCTTCAATGATGTGTAGAAATCCGTTGCAAGAACGAGACCTGTAAGAAAACAGCCGATCGCTATACTGAGAACGAAGGGATATACAGGTATCTCAACGGTAAGGGAAACTTCACTGGTATGTATCAGGTCCAGGGCATATAAGGTGCTTTGCCACGCTATTATGCCGAACAGTAAAGCGCTGAAAAATTCGCTGGCTGCGGCAACAATACATTGAGTCTTCTTCGGCATCATGTTGGTCAAAAACTCCACCATGATATGTCCTTTTTTCGCCGTGGTATAAGCCAGGGCAAAGGAAACACCGACCGTTCCCATAAGACCCACAATTTCATACGTTCCGGGAATGGGATGACGGAAAAGACGCAACACCACATCGGCGCACGTGAGCGCCATCATGATCAGGATGGCGCCCGCCGCAAGCCAGTTGAATGCGTTACTGAGATTGTCGAGTTGTTTTTTCAACCTTAACATATGATTTCAAGTTTCGAGTTTCGGGGTTCGGAGTTTAATCTCCGATCCCCGATTTCCGATCCTTTACTTGCTGTATTTGTTTATGAGCTCTTTTACCTGAACCACGGCTTTCTTTCCCGGCAACCCTTTTTCTTCGGTGGTGCTTATATAGTTTTCAATGATTGGTTGTACCGCCTCCGCCCATCTCTTATTTTCCTCGTCAGAGAGAGGTATGATCTCGTTACCCTTACTTAAGGTAAATTCGCGTCCTTGGTCATCGCTTCTGTCCCAGGTTTTCCCATGCACGTCGACCCACTCTTCGCTTACCTCTTCAATTATTGTTTGGAGGTCTTTCGGCAGTGCATTCCATTTGTTAGGATTCATTACGACGAACATGGCAGTGGTATACCCAACGCCGGTGCATTGTGTTGTGTACTTGATAACCTCCGCCTGTCTCCAGCCTTTGAGCGTTTCTATAGGCGTAAAGGTACCCTCAACCACACCCTTTTGCAGGGCCTCGTACGTGTCGCCCTGCGGCATCGCGACAGCCGCTCCGCCGAGTGTCTTCACAATCTGGGCACTGAGCCCCGTCGATCGTATCTTCATGCCTTTGATATCTTCCAATACCCTGACAGGTTTCTTTGTGCTCAGCAGTCCGGGTCCGTGGGCGTGAATGTACAGAACTTTTACATCATTCAATTCCTTTGGTGACATCTTTTTGTAGAATTCGGTGGCTACACGAGTTGCAACACTACCATCAGGATAACCATGAGGGAGATCGACGGCCGCCATCACTGGAAAACGACCCCTCGTGTAAGCGAAGCAAGACATTCCTATATCCGATATCCCCTTTACAACACCATCGTAACACTGATTTGCCTTCGTCAGAGTCCCTCCCGGAAAGATGGTGATTTTTATTCTTCCGTCGGAACGCTTTTCTATCTCCTCGGCCCATGATACAGCCGCCTTACACTGGCTGTGGGTGGGTGGAAAAAATATGCTGTAGGTAAGTTCTGTGGTCTTTTCTTTTTTCTGGCAGCCTGTTGTCACTAAAAATGCCGCTATCCCTATCATCAAAATTATCAGAAGATTTTTTTTCATAGCTTTCCCCTCTTAAATAAATTCCTGGCCCTAAACTTTGTTCCCTTCACAGGTAACAAAAGGCACATGTGTTAAATATAGATACTAAACGGAAAATACAAATCTGGATGGCCTGCTTTCCCGCCCGGTCAGGGGCAAGAAGCAGGCATTAATACATGTAGTTCTTCCTGCAGAAAATGGTTGGCGGTAAAATTGAAGTTTTGTTTCTCATAACTTTTATCCGACTTTAAAGATTTAGCATAACTTCGTAACCGATTTTTTCCGACTTGTCAAATACTATCTGCGACCCTCGAAAAAAATGCAAAATTTACGACACCTCAAGTTTACAGGAATATAAACAAACCCGCTCACACTATCTGGAAACTGTATCACAATATACATTCCCGCATGGAGACACGAAAGTGAGCAGACCTGATATTTCAAACCGGGCTGTCTTATTTTCCTGAACAATTCTCCTATTTTTTCTTTGCGGTCTTTGCTTTTTCCAGCTCTGCCTTGTATTTCTCCGCCTCAGCCTTTGCTTTTTGAAGCTCTTCCTTGGCGGCGTCCAGATCCACAGCACTCACTGTTTCTTCTTCTTTCAATTTCATCTGGTCCTTCATCTCGTCGTAACCGACATATATGGCAAGAGCACCTCCCAGCAGAAGAATGATCGGAATCCCACCTGTAAGAATATTAAGAAAAGGCTCCCACCAGATTCCCAACCCAATAAGTCCCAAGATCGCCGCTATGGCACCGCATATCAATACCTTCATAATTCTATAGCCTCCCTCTATCAAAATTTGATTTTTCACTATGGCTGTTGTGGCCAAGACTCATCAACAAACTGAGTTTCAGATTTCTTTGCTAACATAAAAATGAAACGCAGGCAAGTTCAAAATGGAGAAAAAGAGCTTGCCTAAAAAGAAATTTTAGATTAGTTTTAAAAGCTTTCAGATAGACTTAATTTCATATGACAGATTCCTGGTTGTGCGAAGGACCGGGGGAAGGATAATAATGATAAAGCTTGATTTTGAAAAGGGAGGAGGCCTTATTCCTGTAGTGACTCAGGATTATGAGACGAACGATGTCTTGATGCTGGCCTACATGAACAGGGAGTCATGGTTGAAAACACTGGAAACGGGCAGAGCGACTTACTGGAGCAGATCAAGAAATACCCTCTGGGTCAAAGGTGAGACATCGGGCAATGTCCAGATTGTCAGGGAAATTCTTGTGGACTGCGATCTTGACACAGTTGTTCTGAAGGTGGATCAAGTAGGGGGAGCCGCGTGTCATATGGGCTATAGATCCTGTTTTTACCGAAAGGTGTTGGATGGAGAAATGAAAATAATCAGCGAGAGGATATTCGATCCGGAGGAAGTTTATAAAAAATGAGAAGATTGAAACTGGGAATACCGAAGGGGAGTCTTGAATCCAACACTATTAAACTTTTTAAAAGGGCTGGATGGTCGATAACCTATGATTCCAGGAGTTATTTTCCTGATATCGATGATGAAGACATCTCCTGCGCCCTTGTAAGAGCTCAGGAAATGTCCCGGTATGTTGATGATGGAACACTTGACCTTGGTCTTACCGGGAAAGACTGGATCCTGGAAAATGAGTCTGATGTTGTTGTGGTTCAAGATCTTGTTTATTCAAAAGCGTCTACACGGCAGGCCAGGTGGGTGCTTGTGGTAAGAGAAGATTCTCCGATAAAAACAATAGAGGATATATCCGGGAAAAGGATATCCACGGAACTGGTGAATGTTACCCGGAATTACCTTAAAGAGAGAGGAATAGACGCTCATCTGGAATTTTCCTGGGGCGCTACAGAGGCCAAAGTGGTTGAGGGCCTTGTGGACGCGATAGTAGAGGTTACAGAAACAGGGAGCACCCTGAGGGCCAATAATTTAAAGATTGTCCATGAGGTTATGAAGACAAATACCCAGCTGATTGCCAACAAAAAGGCATGGGATGATCCATGGAAGAGAAAAAAAATAGAGCAGATAAGCATCCTCCTTGGAGGATCGCTTATGGCCATGGGCAAGGTTGGCCTTAAGATGAATGTTGCCAGGGAAAATCTTGGAGGGGTTGTCCTGCTGCTCCCCTCTCTCAAGGCGCCCACCACTTCAGCACTGTATGACGAAAACTGGTTCGCCGTCGAAGCCGTTGTAGATCGCGGTATCGTAAGAGAATTGATACCTCTTCTCCGGGAAGCCGGGGCTGAAGGCATAATAGAATACCCTCTCAACAAAGTGCTATAAAAGGAGACCTGACATTATGGCGAGAAATAAAAAAATAATCAGGAAAACCACAGAGACGAATATTGCTGTGGAGATAAATCTCGATGGGGAAGGAATAGGAAAAATATCTACAACGATACCCTTTCTTGATCATATGCTCAATCTTTTCACGAAGCACGGATTTATTGATTTGGATGTGAAAGGTAGCGGAGACACGGATGTAGATTATCATCACCTCGTGGAAGATATAGGTATATGCCTCGGAGAAGCAGTAAAAGGAGCCCTGGGAGATAAAAAGGGAGTAAGCCGCTATGGCACCGCCGTTGTACCCATGGATGAAACCCTGTGCCATGTCTGCATTGATATTTCAGGAAGACCTTCCCTGGTTTTTCATGCCGACTTTGGCGGTAAGAAGATAAGAGATTTTGATCCCATCATTCTTGAAGAGTTTTTTAAGGCTTTTTCGGATCACGGGGGAATAACATTGCATGTAAATGTCATATATGGTAAGAATCCCCACCACATAGCGGAGGCTATCTTCAAGGCGTTCGCCCGTGCTTTGAAAGATGCTGTCCGCATGGATGACCGGATCAAGGGTGTGCTGTCAACGAAGGGAAGTATTTAGTCCCCCTCTGTCCGGAAACATGAAGAGGGATGATAATCATGAAAAAACACCTTTCCTTTTATCTTTTTTGGCTTCTTCTATGCGGGGCGATATCTGTTGTGCTGCTTACCGGATGTATATCTAAAAATGCCGGCGGATCGGACGCCCTTCACAGGAAAACTGTCTCCGGTTTAAAGAAGATCGCGGTTGTTCCCTTTCAGGCGGTAACTTCGGATGATCCCGACGTCAGGCTTGTCCGGTGTCCGGTATGTGGAACAACTTTCAGGACATGCGACTTTAAGGGAAACCCGGAGAGAAAGATAGAAGAAATTTTCCTGAAGAGGATTGAATCTTCCAAACAACATTCCCTGATACCGTCCGGCTATGTGAGCGGTGTTTACAAGAGGGTCTCCGCCACCTCGTTCGAAAAATCCCCCCTGGAGATATTAACAGAGGTTGGGAAAGAGGTCGGGGCGGACGGGATTGTTGCGGGATATCTCTTTTGTTATATGGAGAGAAAGGGCTTTGGTTATTCCGTGGAAAGACCCGCTTCGGTGGCTTTCTGCGTGCATCTTATCAGGATTAAGGACGGTGTATCTGTATGGAAAGGCGTGTTTGACAAGACCCAGAGTTCATTGATGGAAAATATCTTTGATATCTTACCTTTTATAAAAAGCGGGGGGAAATGGATTACCGCTGAAGAATTGTCACAGGAAGGCATAAAAGAGATCTTAAAGGACTTCCCGGATCTGAAGGGAGATTCATAATTGCTCATAATACCTGCTATAGATTTGAAGGATGGCAAGTGCGTGCGCCTTCTTCAGGGTAACTTTAACCTGTCTACCGTTTATTCGGATCATCCCGCGGATATCGCCGCAAAATGGCAGGAAAAGGGGGCAAAGCGCATTCATGTGGTTGACCTTGACGGTTCTCGTGACGGATCCCCCCGAAATATGAACGTTATCAGGGAACTTGCCCGCGCGGTGGATGTAACCCTGCAGGTGGGTGGCGGGATAAGAAATATGAAGACCGTTGATAATTATATAAATATGGGCGTCGATTATGTCATACTGGGAACAGTCGCCCTGAAGGATAGAAAATTTGTTCTCGATGCGTGCGCTAATTACAGGGGACACATCATTCTTGCCATCGACGCGCGTGACGGTATGGTCGCGGTTGAGGGATGGACTGAAAGCACCGATCAGTCTCCTGTCGAAATTGCCTCAGGGTATGAGGAATGCGGGTTGAACTCTGTTATATATACCGACATAAAAAGAGATGGTATGGAGTCTGGCGTGAATATAGAATCCACAAAGATGCTTGCCGAATCTGTCGATATCCCGGTCATTGCCTCCGGTGGTGTCGCGAGCATCCATGACATCGACCGGCTTCTCGAAGCGGGAGAACCGGGAATAATGGGTGTAATTACAGGAAAGGCCATTTACACAGGGGCATTGAAACTGGAAGATGCCATCGCACGGGTTACTGGATTTATGCAGGAGGAAAAGTGATATGGAGGATTGCATATTCTGCAAGATTGTAAAGGGAGAGATACCCGCGAACATTGTTTACGAATCCGAAAATGTTCTGGCATTTGATGATGTCAATCCGATGGCCCCCGTTCATGTTGTTGTGGTGCCTAAGGTGCACGTAGCCACTCTCATGAATGTACCGGACGGTATGATGGAAAACATGATTTCGGCCGTGCGAAAAATCGCAAAGATAAAGGGAATTGACAAGAAGGGTTTCAGAACGGTTGTCAACTGTAATGAGGATGGCGGCCAGGTAGTTTTTCACCTCCATGTCCATATTCTGGGAGGCAGAAAATTGAGCGACGATATGGGGTGATGCCTGTAAAGCACTGAGGGGTTGAAAAAGAAGAAAGGTGAAGATGAGATGGACATAAGAGAGCGTGTGTCGGGTGAAATGATCAAAGCTGCCAAAGATAAGGATAAGGCGAAGTTGTCTGTGCTTCGCATGATCAAATCGGCTTTGCATAACAAAGAGATAGATTTAAAGGACGAGTTTGGCGAGAAAGAAATCCTGCAGGTATTGTCCTCTATGATAAAGCAGAGAAAGGACTCTGTTGAACAATTCAGAAATGGGGGGAGACTGGAGCTTGCAGAAAAAGAGGGGAAGGAAATCGAGGTAATCCAGGGGTTCATGCCGGAACAGATGTCGGAAGAAAAGATAAAAACAGAGATCGAAAATGCCATAGAAGAAGCCGGCGCGACAAGCATCAGAGACATGGGAAAGGTCATGAAACTTCTTATGCCCAGGTTAACCGGAAGGGCCGATGGGAAAGCTGTGGGCGAGGCGGTTAAAGCGCGATTGTCCTGAACAATGCACTTGTCAATAGAGGTAAGAACAGCTTGAAGGGATATATACCTCAGGAAAAGATAGGAGAGATAAAGAGCAGGGTAAATATTGTCGATTTGGTTTCCGAGTACGTTACCCTGAAAAAAGCCGGCAGAAACTTTGTCGGTCTTTGTCCCTTTCACAAGGAGAAGACACCATCTTTCAGCGTTAATCCCGAAAAACAGATATTTTACTGCTTTGGTTGCGGAGAGGGTGGAGATATCTTCGCTTTTCTGATGAAAATAAACGGTGCGAGCTTTGCCGAGTCCGCAAGATATCTGGCTAATAAAGCGGGAATCGAGATACCTGTCAGAAAAATGACGAGCGCGGAAAGGACAGTGGCAAGCGATAAGGAAAAGCTGAACAAAATAAACGCGATGGCCGCAGATTGGTTTTCCGAACAGCTTTCTTCCGAGAATGGCCGGGCAGCTCGTGATTATCTTGACAGAAGAAAGATGGGGACTGACATAACCGGAGAATTTCGCCTGGGTTATTCACCGGAGGGATGGAGCCGGCTTGTCAGCTATTTTGAAGGCAGAAAGATTCCCCTCAGACTTGTCGAAAGAACCGGCCTTATAATATCTAAAGATAATGGCAGATTCTATGACCGGTTTCGCGGGAGATTGATTTTCCCGATAGAAGATTTGAGCGGCAGGGTTGTGGCTTTTGGCGGACGGGCTCTCGGTGACGATATGCCTAAATACCTCAACTCGCCCGAGTCTCCTGTATATACAAAGGGCAGGGTCCTGTATGGCATGTACAGGACAAAAGACAGTATCCGCGAAAAGGATTACGTTATAATTGTGGAGGGATATATTGATCTTCTCTCCCTCCGGGATGCGGGGGTGAACAATGTAGTAGCAACGCTGGGCACCGCTCTGACCAGAGAGCAGGTCGAACTGATCAGGCGATTCACGCGGAATGTTGCCGTCATTTTTGATCCCGATGAAGCGGGTAGACATGCGGTAGAGCGCAGTCTGAAACTGTTCCTTGAAGAAAACATGCATGCCAGGGTGGTCGTCCTTCCCGAAGTATATGATCCTGATGACTATGTGAAAAAATTTGGTCCGGAGTCCCTGGAAAATATTATAGCTCATTCCTCGATGATGGTGGACTACTATATAGAAAAAATGGTGGGCAGCAGAGATACACTTGAAGATAACCTGGATGCCAGCAGGGAGTCGATCTCTTTCATAAGTGCCATAAAGGATCCTGTTGAAAGAAACCTGTTCACAAAAAGGGTATCTGAAAAACTTGGCATTGACCAGAAACTTTTGAAGGACAAGATAAGAAAGGCATCCACTAATTACAAAACCACCCCTAAAACCGCTTCTCAAGAAAAAAAACCGGAAAAGGTTGACATGGTGGAACTGAATCTTATCTATATGATGATGGAATATCCCGAAAAGATCTCTGTGGTGACACGGGAGGGTGTTCTGGATTGTTTTGCTTCAGAAACATTGAAAAAACTGGGGGAAACATTAACCGGGGGAGTGGATGACACCATCAGTCTAATCAGCGACATGGAAGATGGATCTGTAAAGAAAAGACTCTTGAAATTGATGATGGAACGCCCTTTCTCCGATAAAGAGATTGCCGGCAGGGTCTTTGATGATAATGTCAGACAGATAAGGAACAAATGGTACAAGGGCAGGCACAATATGTTGAAGAGGGAACTGATCAGAGCACGGGACACAGACAACAGAGAGTTGAGCGACAGCCTGCTGCGGGAGAAAGACAGATTGTTAAAGGAAGAGAAAGGACTATTCGAAAATGAAAAAAATAATCAAGTCGGATGAGGTAAACAAACTTATTTTGCTGGGCACAGAGAAGGGGTTTCTTACTTATGATGATATCAATAATACCCTCCCGTCCGACATTATATTTTCAGAACATATAGATGATATATTGATGCTTTTCCATGAGAAGAATATTGAAATTGTCGATGTTGACAAGAATGGAAAGATTATTCATAAACCGCTCTCTAAGACCGAGAAAACGCCGGAAAAAGTAAAGAATGGAATACTGGCTCTTCCTCTGGCTGCACTGGGTAAAACCGGAGATCCCGTGAAATTGTATCTGAGGGAAATGGGTCAAGAGTCTTTGCTTAGTCGCGAGGAAGAAGTAACGATAGCAAAGGAGATTGAAAAGGGGGAAACAAGGATCATAAAAGCCCTTTTCAGCCTGCCGATCTTTATAAAAAAGGCTGCAGATATAGGAGATAAACTCAGGAATGACGAGATAAGAATAAAAATAGTTGTTGCTAATCTTGAAGACGAAAATGGTTTTACTGAAGAGGATCTATATCGGAAACGGGTGCAAAGACTAGCAGCGAGGGTGGCAAAGCTGAATGCACGGAATACTGTGTTGAAGGCAGAGTTGAGAAGAAAAGAGTTGGATGATTTTGAGAAAGAAAAGATGAAAAAGGAACTGGGGGGAAATCTCAGAAAAATCATAAAACTCTGTAGGAATGCAAATTTCAATAAGAAGCTTATAAATACAATGGTTCTGGAACTCAAGAATGCCGTTGCCGACCTTAACAAGGGTGAGCGGAAAATAACAGCATGCAGGAAACAAGCTGGAATGTCACTTAACGCTTTGGATAAGATATTTTCCCGGATGAGAAACGGTGAAGAGAAACTGGCTTCAAAAGAGAGCGGCATCCCGGTTGAAAAATTGAGAGAGTATGAAAAGACAATCAGACAAGCGCGCAATGACAGAAAAAGGATAACTGGAAAGATAGGCTCGTCGAGAGAGGCCCTGAAGCCGGTGATCACTTCCATAAAAGAGGGTGAGATGGAGGCAGACCTGGCGAAAAGAAAATTGATAAAGGCGAATCTCAGGCTGGTCGTAAGTATTGCCAAGAAGTATACGAACAGGGGGTTGCAATTCCTGGACCTTATTCAGGAAGGAAATATAGGGCTGATGAAGGCTGTTGAAAAGTTCGAATACCAGAGGGGATATAAATTTTCCACCTATGCGACATGGTGGATACGACAGGCCATTACAAGGGCCATAGCGGATCAGGCACGAACGATAAGAATTCCGGTTCACATGATCGAAACCATAAACAAACTTATCAGAACTTCTCGATATCTGGTTCAGGAGCTGGGTAAAGAGCCCACCCCGGCCGAGGTTGCGGAGAAGATGGAATTCCCTCTGGATAAAGTGAGAAAGGTATTGAAGATTGCCAAGGAGCCGATATCCCTGGAGACCCCTATAGGTGAGGAAGAAGACAGCTCTCTCGGAGATTTTATAGAGGATAAAAAGATCATGTCCCCCTCCGATGCCACTATGAGTATGGATCTTGCGCAGCAGACCAGAAAGATACTGGCCGCCCTGACACCGAGGGAGGAGAAGGTCTTAAGGATGCGTTTCGGGATCAGCGAAAAGGCAGACTTGAAACTGATTTTGAAAGGGGACAAGGCAGAGATGAGTGATACATTAAAACGAGCCGGACAGATCGAAAATAACGTGTTAAAAAAGATGCGTGGCGCCTCGCGAAGGAGAGAAATAAAGGGGGGCATTAAGTAGAAACCTACAGCGGGTTCAATATGGCACTGCTTCTATCCCAATGAGGATATCTTCAGACAGATGGTTTATCGCTCCATGTCTTGTTTCACTTGGAATTCTTATGAAAGCTGTATTTACAGTTACAGAACTGACCGGAGCTATAAAAGGGCTTCTGGAATCCGGTTTTGACCTTATATGGGTCACGGGCGAAATTTCCAATCTTCGCCGTCCCGCCTCGGGTCATGTGTATTTTACCCTCAAGGATAAAGATAGTCAGATAAGGGTGGTCGCGTTCAGAAGCGTGGCGGGCAGGATAGGCTTTGATCTTGAAGACGGAATGAAGATAGTCTGCAGGGGAAAACTGAATATTTACTCCGCAAGAGGCGAATATCAGCTCATCATAGATGCCGCGGAGCCGAAGGGTCTTGGAGCCCTCCAAATGGCCTTCGAACAGCTCAAGGAACGCCTGGAAAAAGAGGGCCTGTTCGATCCTTCTCACAAGAAGGACATACCTTTTTTGCCCGGGAAGATCGGTATAGTCACATCCCCTTCAGGCGCGGCTATCAGGGACATATTGAATATCACAGGAAGAAGATTCCCATCCGTTAACATCATTATTGCCCCCACGGTCGTGCAGGGGACGGAAGCACCCATGGAGATATGTGACGCCATATCGGATCTAAACTCAATTGGTGTGGATGTAATCATTGTTACCAGAGGAGGGGGATCGCTTGAGGACCTGTTTTGTTTTAACGATGAAAGGGTCGCGCGGGCGATCTACTCTTCGAAAACCCCTGTTATTTCGGCTGTTGGTCATGAGATTGATTTCACCATCGCCGATTTTGTGGCCGATCTCAGAGCGCCAACCCCTTCCGCTGCCGCTGAGCTGGTTGTCCCAAACAGGAAAGATTTGATCGAGGGAATACAAAGCTTGAAATCACGGTTGATGAATGCCCGTGGCGTGTTTTTGCATGGATTGGGAAGCAGGCTGGATTTTGCTGTGAAGGGTTTACGTGATCCGAGGAGACAAATTTCGGACCTGCGCATGAGGCTGGATGACTGGTATGCCAGACTGGAGACACGGGCCCGGTCTTGTATCGATACCCTTCGCGGTATCCTTCAGAGAGACATCTCTCTCCTCGATACGCTCAGCCCTCTTTCCGTTCTGAAGAGGGGCTTTGCTATAGTAAGGTTGTCTGACGGAACCATCGTCAGAGATGTGAACATGCTCACGGTGGACGGCAGTGTCGATGTGAAGGTTTCATCGGGAAGCTTCAAGGCAAAGGTAACCAAAATTTTACAGGAGTAGGGAAATGGCAGAGAAAAAGTTTGAAAAGGCCTTGGAAAAGCTGGAAGAAATTGTGAAAAAGATGGAAGAAGGAAATATGTCCCTCGAAGAATCATTAAAAGCATTTGAAGAGGGAACCAGACTTTCCCGCCTTTGCGCTGATAAGCTGGATGAGGCGGAGAGAAAAGTCAATATCCTCCTCAGGGAAGAAGGCTCATTAAATCTCAGTCCGTTTGAGGGAAAAGATGGTGGAAAACCGGAAGATGTTGCTTGAAGAATATCTTGAGACAAAAAAGAAGATTGTTGACAGGGCCCTTGAGAAATACCTTCCGCAAAGGGATGGGTTTTCTTCTGAGATCTCCGAATCCATGAGATATACTCTGTTTGCCGACGGAAAAAGAATAAGGCCTGTCCTGTGTATGGCTTCCGCGGAAGTGGTTGGCGGCAGAGCAGATACAGTGTTGCCCATCGCATGCGCCATTGAGATGATCCATACCTATTCCCTGATACATGATGATCTGCCGGCAATGGATAACGATGACTACCGGAGGGGAAAATCCTCGAATCATAAGGTGTTCGGAGAGGGCGTGGCAGTCCTCGCGGGAGACGCCCTTCTCACAGAGGCCTTTTGCCTCCTGTCCGGTGGAACTCCGGCGATATCCCCTGAAAAGAGTCTAACCATAATTCATGAAATCTCGACAGCCGCAGGGTTTCAGGGCATGATAGGTGGCCAGGTGGCGGATCTCAGGGCAGAGGGCAAGGAAGTGGATATGGAAAGAGTGAATTACATACACACTCATAAAACACAGGCACTGATAACGGTTTCCATCCGTGCGGGCGCAATAGCAGCCGGTGCCGGCGAAGATGATCTGAATGCCCTTTCAGAATATGGGAGAAAAACGGGACTTGCCTTTCAGATAGCCGACGACATACTGGATATTGAAAGCAGCAGAGAAATCCTGGGAAAAGACACCGGCAGTGATGAGGAACTCAAAAAAGCGACCTACCCCGCCCTGATCGGCCTTGAAAAATCCAAAGAGAGAACACGAAAACTTGTGGAAGATGCGTTATCAGACATAGACCGTTTTGATGAAAAGGCTCAGCCCCTGAGAATGATAGCAAGGTTTATCGCCGAGCGAAAATCATAGCGCCTGGGGGGGGGCAAGGGTTCGAGGATTCGTGTGGTTGAGTGAAAGATTCCCGAAATGCTTTTTTCCGTCATTCCGACCCGCCTGTGCGTGCCCGCTTAGCTTTACGTTCTCTCTTCAACCAGCATATGCTTCTATTGACTTATAAATAAATAAGAGTTACATTGTAATACATAGAAGTACAAAGGAGGCAATGAAATATGAGCACTGCACTGTCAGTCAGATTGCCCGATTATCTGGCAAAAGAACTTAACAGCATCGCTTTAGCTACTGAAAGGTCTAAATCCTTTCTTGTGCAAAAGGCTCTTGAAAGTTATTTGCAAGACCAGGCAGATTTACAAGTTAGTCTTGATCGACTCCGAGATACATCTGATTCCGTAATATCGATTGAAGAAATGAGACAAGAGATTGACTTATAAAATCAAATTCAAAAAGTCCGTTGCAAAAGACTTGAACAAAATAAATCGCTCTGACGCAGATAGAATTCTGCAGAAATTGACCTCAGAACTTTCTGTAAAAGCTGATGATTTCCCTGAATTACAAGGCGAATTTACAGGTTTACGAAAATATAGAGTTGGGAATTATCGTGTTGTTTACGCAATCATTGATGATTCCGCATTGGTTCTCCGAATTCAACACAGAAAAGATGTATATAGAAATTGAGTGGGGAGAAAATAAATAGTCCCTGCCACCATTTTACACTGATGGACAATGATGACTATAGAAGGGGGAAACCCTTAAATCACAGGGGGAAAAGGGGACAGATTTATTTTTATCCTTGAGTGTGGATAAAGGGAACAATCCCCGAAGGGGAATGGAGTTTAATCCTCTAATTGTTACAACGGGAACAGTTGACCGGCAGTTCCAACTTTGTGGATGAGATCGAGAAGAAAATTGCTAGGCAGATGGAATTTCGAAGAAAATGAGGTCAAATCTTTATCCTTGACAGTTTATACTGTGCGTATATTTTTTTTGAAAAAAAACTTTGACAGAATATACAAAAAGTTGAGATCAAGTAAATAAGAGCGAAAACTTAAGCGCGAATCAGCGCTACTCTTTCAGAGAACTGGAGAAGGTTTTTATGGATGAAAAAACAACCATATTGGAGGGCATAAACAGCCCTGAAGATATCAGGGGTCTGAGTATCGAGGATTTAAACATTCTGGCCGGGGAAATCAGACAGGCGATACTGGAGGTGGTTTCCAGAAACGGCGGCCATCTTGCGCCCTCTCTGGGGACTGTGGAACTTACCCTCGCTATTCATTACGTCTTCGACACGCCCCGGGACAAGGTCGTCTGGGATGTGGGACATCAGGCGTATGCTCACAAAATCATTACCGGCAGGAGAGATGAGTTTCATACACTCAGAAAGATGGGAGGCATAAGTGGTTTCCCCAGGAGAAGCGAGAGTGTTTATGACACCTTTGGAGTGGGGCACAGCAGCACTTCCATATCCGCCGCTTCCGGCATTGCCGAGGCAAGGTGTCTTGAGGCCGGCAATTCGAAGGTAATCGCGGTCATTGGAGATGGTTCAATGACTGCCGGAATGGCATTTGAAGGGCTCAACTGGTCTGGAGGAAGGGAAAAGGACATGATCGTTATACTGAATGATAATGAGATGTCCATCTCGCCCAACGTGGGAGCCATGTCGTCATACCTGAACCGCATTATGACAGGGCAGCAGATTACGAAACTGAGGGCAAAAATTCGTGATTTTTTGAAGACCGTGCCAGGTGTAGGAGAACATGTAATCAAGTTTGCCAGACAGGTGGAAGAGTCATTAAAAGCATTTATTGTTCCCGGCCTGTTGTTTGAAGAGCTGGGATTCAAGTATATTGGACCACTTGAAGGGCACAGTCTGGATCACCTGATAAAAAATCTCCGGAATGTGAAGGCCATGGAGAGACCTGTCCTGGTTCATGTTATTACCAAAAAAGGAAAGGGTTACAGATTTGCCGAAGAGGAACCGTCCAGATTCCATGGCGTAGGACCTTTTGATATCGCCACTGGGGAAACGGTCACCTCAGATAATTCCATACCGTCTTACATGGAGGTGTTCGGCCGCGTGATGGTGCAACTGGCGCGCGAAAATCCTTCAATTGTCGCGATAACAGCTGCCATGACAGGTGGTACCGGTCTTGAGCAGTTCGCAAAGGATATCCCCGAAAGGTTCTATGATGTCGGCATTGCCGAGCAGCACGGTGTGACATTTGCCGCGGGACTGGCCACAGAGGGGTTTATACCTGTTGTTGCCATATATTCCACTTTCCTGCAGAGGGCCTATGACCAGGTGATTCATGACGTCTGCCTTCAGAACCTGCCTGTTGTTTTCGCCCTCGACAGGGGGGGGATCGTGGGAGACGATGGCCCAACTC
>Ga0307991_1000770_pt1 | contig 23048 bp, 23 predicted proteins | sample EllFjometagen131_FD_203146 | JGI IMG/M metagenome (GOLD analysis project Ga0307991, IMG submission 203146) | Marine microbial communities from Ellis Fjord, Antarctic Ocean - #131 | ecosystem: Environmental > Aquatic > Marine > Unclassified | place: Southern Ocean | collected 2014-10-08 | reverse complement strand
ATTGTTATCTAAATTAATTACTTAGTTTAGATAAATTATGACACAAATATTGTTAACTATGACATTTTAACTTTGCCCGCCCTATGACATTATCACGTTGGCGGGACAATATAAAAATTGGAGGGAATAAAAATACCTCCTAAATATTTAGGAGGTATTTTTACTAAATATTTTTGAGTAGCTAATAATTATTCAGCTGTATTTTCTTTCTTTTCTTCAATCTTAATAGCCTTCTTTTTATCCTTCTTGACTTCAGCTACTTCTATTTTGGACTTAACTTCTTCAACTTTATCTTTATCTTTCTTTTCTTTCTTTACTTTCTTTACTTTCTTTTCCTTTTTAATCTCAACTACTTCTTTATCATCTTTAGTTTCAACAACTTTTACTTCAGGCTTAGCCTCCTCAGCTTCATCCTCAGAAGCATCATCTTTTTTAACCTTACTGGCTTTTTTCTTGCTTTCCTTTTTAGCATCGGTTAATTTCAAACCTAAACGATGTTCAGCTGGAGAAATACTAACGATTTCAAAATCACGAACTTCACCAGTTTTAAATAGATCACTTAATTTTTCCTTACCAGCTAAATTCAATTGACTAATATGAGCTAAACCATGAATCTCTTCATCAAGTTTAACAAACAAGCCGAAAGGATTTAATTTTACAACTGTACCGGAAATAGTCTGCCCAACGCTATATTTAGCACTGGCTTCCTGCCAAGGGTCTTTCTGTAATTTCTTCGAGCTTAGGAAAATCTTGCTACCATCAATGCTGACAATTTCAGCCTTGATATGATCACCAACCTTAAATAATTCATTTGGTGAATCAATGCGCTGCCAAGCAATTTCAGAAATATGAATTAAACCTTCCATGCCATCATCAAAATTTAAGAAAACACCAAAATTAGTGATAGCGGTAATTCTACCATCCACCACCATGCCTACATTATAACGATCTAAAGCTGGCTTTTGTTTCTTATTCCAAACATCCTTTTCACTAAAAATAATCTTATTTTCATCTTCATTTAAAGTGATAACTGAAACCTCAAAGTCACGACCAACAAAAGATTTTAATTTTTCTAAAATTTTGCTCTTATCACCACCACTAATACGTGGATAGTTTTCAGGAGCTAATTGAGAAACAGGTAAAAAACCGTTGATCTGACAATAACGAGCTAATAGACCACCCTTATTGGCATCAATAATTCTAATTTTAACAGCTTCTTTTTCTTTAAAGGCTTCACGCAAAGCTTCCCAGGCCTTCTCTTGTCCAACTTGACGGAAAGACAATTCAATATGACCACCTTCATTCTCTGTTTCTAAAACAGCGGCTTCAGCTTGATCACCAGGCTTTAAATTAGCATATTCATCAACCTCAGCATACAGCTCAGGACCACGAACAACACCCATTAGAACACCTTCAATATCTAAAATAACTTCTGACTTAGAAGCGGTAACAACAGTACCTTTAATAATATCACCGACCTGAGGGATATTAACACCATCTTTTTCTAATAAATCAGCAAAAATGCTTGTTTTTTCTTCTGACATAAATTTAGCTTACTTTAAATAAATAACATTTATTTAAGGCAATAAAAAATAATCCTTAACCCCTCCTTGCGGAAGAGCCTCTGGGTCACCTCAAGTAAAATATGACTATTTCACTATCAAATCCCAAAGACTTATAAAAGGTGAATATTTATTTGTAGACTAATCGTATTATAATAAAGCAAAAAAGTCAAGATTAATTAGTCCTGACTTTTTTATATAAAACCTCAATAATTAATGTCTAAACTTTAATCACTACCGGTAAAACCATCGGACGACGCTTAGTTTGGGTAAACAAGAATTGACCAACATCATTTCTAATTTTATTCTTAATAAAATCATCATCAGCCGGAGTCATCGGATTCTTATCTTTAACAATATTTTTAACGCGCATGCGTGTTTTCTCAATTAAGTCCCGACTCTCTTTCATATAGATAAAACCGCGAGAAATAATATCCGGATTACCAATAATATTTCCAGTCTTGGCATCAATGGTAGCGATAATAACAATCATACCATCACCAGCCATCATTAAACGATCACGCAAGACCACCTCAGAAACATCACCAACGCCTAAGCCGTCAACCATCACATAATCCGAAGGGGCTTTTTCTTTAGTGAGTGAACCGATACTCTTACCGGCGTTATTTTTTTGGAATAAAATCGCTTGTCCATTATCAGCCACAAAAATATTTTCTTTCTGAATGCCAACTTGTTCAGCTAACTCAGCGTGAGCTCTTAGCATATAATGATTAGCCTCAATCGGCATGAAATATTCAGGCTTAATTAAACGCATCATTAATTTCAAATCCTCCGCCTTAGCGTGACCACCGGCATGAATATCTAACATCCGATAATGAATAATCTTAGCACCTTGTCTAACTACCATATCCATTAAATTCTGAATTGAACGTTCATTACCAGGAATAACCGAAGATGAAAAAAGAACAGTATCACCTTGCTTAATATGAACACTACGATGTTCACCATTTACTACTCTACTTAAAAAGGCATTTGATTCTCCCTGAGCACCAGTACCAATAATTAATACTTTATTATCAGGAATACGATGTAATTCATTATCATCAATAATTATTTTAGGATCAAATTTTAAATAACCTATTTGATAAGCAATCTCAACATTAGAATTCATACTACGACCCTGCAAACTTACCCTTCTACCAAAATGTTTAGCTAATTCTAATATTTTCTGAATACGACTAAGCTGAGAAGCAAAAGTGCCAATAATAATACGACCTTCAATCTTCTCAAAAATTCTCTTTATCTCTTCACCAATAGCAGATTCGGAAACCTGATAGCCAGAATGAGTAGCATCAGTTGAATCAGACATTAAAAGCATAATGCCGCTATTACCAATTTGAGCTAAACGTTGTAGATCGGCTGGCTTATCATTTACAGGAGTAAAGTCAATCTTAAAGTCACCGGTATGCATAATCTTTCCCAAAGGAGTGATGGCAACGACCGCAAAACAATCAGGTATAGAGTGATTAACAGGAATAAATTCTAAATTAAAAGATGCTCCTAATTTAAGTTTTAAATTTTCGTCAATCAATTTTATCTTTAATTGCGGTGCTTGTTTATATTCTTGGTGACGTTTCTGGACTAACCCGGCGGTTAAAGCACCCATAAACATTGGTGGGTTACCAATTTCACCCATAATATGAGGAATGCCACCGATATGATCATAATGACCATGGGTAATAATAACGCCTTTGATCCAATCGATCTTATCCCTTAAATAAGAAATGTTAGGAATGATATAATCAATTCCCGGCATATCTTCTTCTGGAAATTGAAGACCCATATCAATAATAATAATTTCCTTATTACATTCAATTAAGGTCATATTGCGACCAACCTCTTCTAACCCGCCTAAAACAATAATCTTTACGTAGTCGCCACTATTATTTTGCTTATAAAAAGTTGTTTTTGGCTTGTTAAAACTGGCACGCTGTGGTGCTTTAGTTTTTCTAACAGTACTTCTAGGAGTCCTGTGTTCTTTGCTGGTATTAATACCAGACTTGTAATGAGTAATCATGTGTTCATTAAACACAAACAGAGTACCGATGCCAAAAATGCATGCGGTGTTTTCAATTCATGTCTATTTATTATAATGAGAGTTTATTAAATTTAGACTTTACCAGTCTAAATGCTTACTTGTTTTTAAATACCAATTACTAATACCGGCCAAACGATCGCTCGGACTATTAATTGCGCTACCATTAAAACCACGAACGCGTTTTGTTTGTACGTAAGTATAACTGGGGATATACAAAAAGATTGCAGGCACATTGGTGCTAATAATCTCTTGAAATTTTTTATATTTTTCAAAACGTAAATCAAAATTATCAGCCGCTTGTCTGGCTTCTGATAAAAGAGTATCCACCTCACTGTTATTAAAGCTAGAAAGATTTAAGCCTTGTCCTCCAATTTTAGAAGAATGCCAAAAAGAAATTACATCCGGATCAAAACCAACCACTTGCCCATACAAGAAAGCTTCAAAATTATGACCAATAATCAATTCTGAATTTAAAGAATCACTGCCTACTTTCACAATTTCTACACGAATACCAATTGCCTCCCAATCTTTTTTAATGCTTTCGGCTACATCCAAACGACCATTATCTGGTACTGATAATTTAATAACCACCGGCCGATAAGTTTCATCTGCTTTAATAACGCACCATAAGCCCTTAGCTTCCATTTGTGTTGAACTGGCGTAATTAATAATTGCTGTTTCCTGATCACTAAACTCTGTATTTGCTAAAGCTTGTTCAGTTATTTCTACTAATTCATAATTAGTATCCGTTAATAATTGTTTTGCTTTAGCTTTGTCAAAATTATGTTGCAATTCACTTGGATTATAAATAAAATCGACAGCTAAAATCGGACCATCAGTTCGCTTAACTTCTCCATTTAAAACATCAGTAATTAAAAAATCATAATCAATGGCGAAAGCTAAGGCCTGTCTTAATTTTACATCGGTTAAAAGTTTATTATTAGTAGTGTTAAAAAAGATGGCATTAATCTGCGGTAAAAGCAGGTTATGGATAGCTAATGAATGCTTCGCCAATAAATCATTTTTTAAATCGTCAGGCACATAACTAGCGCCTTCAACATTATTAGCATTCAGAGCTCTTAGGAGTTCATTGTAATTTGGAAAAAATTTAAAAATAGTTTCTTTAATATAAGGTTTAGCGCCATAATAATCTGGGTTAGCCACAAGATTATATTCTCTTAATTCTCCTCCCTTACTTTTAATAAGAGAGCTAAACATAAAAGGTCCACTTCCAATTGGCTTTAAATTTAATTCTGATAAAGCTATCGCATCTGGATTAATTGATTCCCAGGTATTCTTAGGCATGATGCCAAAAGTTAACAAACTAAAGAAATCAGCATAAGCTTCCTTTAAATTAAATTTAACAGTAAGTTCATCAATCTTGCTTATCTCAACACCCTCAAGAGTGGAGCCCAAAGGAGACCTATGCTCCGTTGACTTAATTAAATTAAAAGTAAAAATCACATCATCAGCGCTTAAAATACCGCCACCATGCCATTTCACATTATTTTTTAAAGTAATACTGTATTCTTTATTATCGTTTTCTATTCGCCAGGAATCAGCCAAATCAGGTAGTAAACGACCATTTTCATCGTAGTTAAAAAGACTAGAATAAATTAAACGAGCTAAATCGGCATCAACATCGCGACTAGCAGAGTAGAGAGGATTAATTGTTTGCGGATAACCGACCACACCCTCAATATAAGTTCCTCCCACTTTCGGCACCTGCACCAGATGTTGCTCATAAAAACTATAGCCAAGATAAGCAAGGCTTACCAATAAAGTTAAAATGGAAATTTTTAAAAATACTTTCTCTTTGGGATTTAAAAAACGAATAATGTGTTTTAATTGATTTCTACGTGGTATTTTACTATGAGCTAAAGAATAAACCAGATGCTTATCAGCCTGCAACTGCGAAGCTTCAGCTTTTACATTATTACTTACCAAACCGAGCTTATTTAACCAAACAAAAAATGGAGAAAATATCTTTTTTTTCTCTTTAAAAAACAATTTAATTTTTTGAAGCGATAAATCCACAAGTTAAAAACGAAACGAGAGGAATCAGCTTAAATTAACAAACCTGCTAACGATAAGCCAAAGAAGAGCACTGCCAATACAATGGTGACAGCGAATAATTTCTTTTCCAGACCGCGCTTCGTTAAATAAACACCACCGGTACCGCCAAAAGCGCTACCGAGGCCAGCGCCACGATTCTGAAGCAAGATCACTATAATGAGAAGAATAGAGATTACTATTTGAGCTATTTGTAACCAAGACATATATTATTTCTTAAGTCCTCCGACTATTTCTGCTAATACTTTTTTATTATTAACAGCCAAATCAGCTAAAATCTTACGATCAATAACAATATTTGCAGCTTTTAAGGCTCCCATGAATCTAGAATATGACCAATCATACTCACGCACAAAAGCATTAATCTTAATCTGCCACAAAGCACGCATATCGCGTTTCTTTTTACGACGATCACGATAAGCATGAGCACCAGCCTTAGTTTGAGCAGTGGTAGCTAATCTGATTAAATTTTTTCGACCCCATTTATAACCCTTAACCTGCTGTAACAGTTTTCGGCGTTTTTTTACATGAGTAGTTCCTCTTTTCACTCTTGACATATACGAATAGCTTAAAACCGCATCCTATTGATACGGGGTTAAAGTTTTAATAGTTTTTACTAAAGTTGCGTCAGCATTAATATCCAAACGCTTAGCCCTCTTAGTATTACCCGATTCTCGGGAATTAAAGTGACCTTGTCCAGCCTTTCTTTTCTTTAATTTAGAACTAGCTGTTAGTCGGAAACGTTTCACCGTTGCTTTGTGAGTCTTTATTTTCGGCATAAATTTGATAAAAAAACAGGCGAAACCACCTGGATGATAAAAAGATATTTATTTCTTATTTATCAACAATATAGTAAATCTTCCACCTTGATTTGTCAAGCCTTGTTCAACCTCAATATTTAAATCAGGATTTTGACGAAGTTTAGTCATAAATCTTTCAATAAGGTCACGAGCCTTTTGAGGGTACTGACGTTCACGACCGCGTAAAATCAATTCAATCTTCAATTTATTCTCTTTAGCTAAAAACTTTTCCGCCTGAACATAGCGAAAATTAAAGTCATGTTCACTGATACGAAAAGATAAACGAATAACTTTAGTGTCTATTTTTTTCTGCATCACTTTTTGGCGATGTAGTTTCTTTTCGTGTTCATATTTTAACTGACCTAAATCAACAATCTTGGCTACCGGTGGCTGAGCCTTAGGATTAACCTCTACTAAATCTAAATCCAAATCCTTAGCTCTGGTTACTGCTTCATCAGTATCAACGACACCAACGTTCTCACCATTTTCATCAATTAAAAAAACCTGCTCCGATTTAATTTGTCGATTTGATTTGAAAAATTTCTTTTCTTTCTGTTCAACACGATGGAATTTTATACGCATGCTTTCTGGATTTAATTATTTATATTTATTAGCTACGCCAAGGCATTTTAAGCCCTGGTTTAGCATGTTTAGTTTTTATATTACTAGTTTCTTTTATTTTTTTTACAGCCGGAGTCTTATCTGGATTTACTGGGCGCCCATTCTTATCATATTCAATTTTAACAGCATTAATCGGAGCTTTTTTATCTCTCACTTTAACAAATTTAGTTTTTCCTAAATCAAAAGAGATCTTACCAGTTTCAGCGTTATAGCCACCAATCTCTTTACCAATAATTTTATAAAAAGCTCTGCTGGCTTCTTTTAGGGCAGTTTTTTCGTTTTTTATATTATCTAAAATTTTTCGATATTCAACTAAAAATTTATTGGCGTCCCTAAATAAATCTTCCTTTTTATCATCACTAACTTTATTAAAATAATCTTGTAAAACCTGAACGAAACCGAACTTATCAAGTTCAGAATTATTTTCATTTTCTTTAAAACTATTCTTTACAGAATTATAAATATCCTTTTCAGCATTTTCATCAGGAACTTCCTCAATCGGAACAAATGGCTGATTGCTCTTGGGACCATTTTTTCTATTTTCTTTCTCAATCTCTTTAAGACGAAGATCGTCTTGCCCTGGCAGATTATAAATATCACCAGAATCGATTGATCCATAGCCCTTATTTTCAAAGCCCATATAATTAAAATTAAATTTATTAAGCTCTCTTTATAGCTTTATAGCGTAAAATTAGAGAAAAGTCAAATAAATAAACCCTTTCCCTTAATTCAATCCTTCAAATTAAATTTTATTTTTGAGCAATATACAGTCTTTAAAATATAGCTAAAACAGCAAAAACTATACCTACCATTAACACCAACTAAACGATAGTTAAATAGAAAAATTTAAGAGCCCTTTTCTTTAAATTATCAAAATAAAGAAGTAGCAGTTTACCTAATATCAGGTAACCAGTTACTACCGCTAATATTAGAAATAATAACAAAAAACATTAAGACTAAATCTTTTGATAAATAAGTTTCTCTTTTATTTTTTTGGATAAATTCTGTATTCTACAACATGTGACATACTACCATCCATATTTTTGTCATCATATTCTCTGGTAACTTTCCCTCCCATGGCTTCTGGAATTTTTCGACTAGCAATATTTACATCATTTACTGGATAAAGTAAATATTCATATTCTAAATTCTTATCTGCCCAATCTTTAATGGCTACTACAGCCTCTTTACCATAAGCATTACCTTGCGCAGATTTCTTTAACCATACGCCAAATTCAGGTGTTTTTCTATCTATATGGTGAAGACCTGCACATCCTAAAAATTCTTCTGACTTTTTAGCTAATATAACCGTCTGTAAATTTGTTCCATTCTGGAGTCCTTTAATGGAGTTGCTTATAAAATCTTCGGTTTTTTTATGTCTTTAGCTGGTTCGGGATACATAAAAACAGTAACCTCTTTTGTAAACTCACGAAATATATCTTTTTTATATTTCAGGGATATTGGGACAATCAGCAACCCGTCAGCATCTATTTTTTCGTTTAATAAATTCCTCATATCGCAACTCTACCACCATCTATTTATAAATACAATAAAATTAACAATTCAAACCTAAACAAACATAAGTCGAATCTCATCACTTTTATTCAACAAAAGCAGCCTCTTTCAGGGCTACTTTTTCTATTGTGAGCTCCAAAGCAGATGGTAGTCAAACCTGTTTTAGAGATAAATTGTTGGAGAAGATTAAGAATACTTGTTTTATTTATTGAACTCAGGCCTACTATAGACACAAACCCTAATCTATGATAGAGTACTATATAAATAAACGTAGTACTTAAACAAAAAACATATAAAATGGAAAAAGACATCAATAAATTTTTTGAGACATATAAGACTGACTCTTTAAATTTAAAACAATTAATCCTTACTTTGCAAGGGTTAACTGGCGATTTAAGTAAAAAAACCTTGGAAGAAAATAAAGAATTAGTAAAAATTTCTGCCAAAACTTTTAATCTCATTCATGGCGCCAACTCCGAACACACCGCTAATTATATACCTTTGGCTATTGAGAATGAATTAAAAACGATAGAATATTCAATTCGCATGAATATTTTAAAACAAATGATGGAATTAGCTAAAAATGGAAAGTATCAGGAAAAAACACTAAAAGAGTGCTGGGAAGACTTTATCGTTGCTAATGAATACGATTATGGTTCATTTGATTATGGTCATATTTCGTGGAGTGGAGATAGCGTTGCTCCCATATTTCTGAAAAAAATAATACCAATACTTATATCTAAAGTGGTCGAAAAATTACAGGAGACTAAAGATGATAATGAAAAATCAAATTATATAAAAATGTTATTTGGTATTGGTGCGAGAACAAACCCCAGTAATTCAAATCATGCGAAAGTCTATCAGGCAGCCATTCCTTTCAACAAGAAACTGAAAATTGATGAAGATACCTATGTTTAAATTTATTGTAACCTTGTAACTAATTACAGGGTTTTTTTATATTCTTTGGTTATTTAAACAGCACGACAATAAAATTTTTACTTCTATCAACAAAAAACAATCCCTTTTAGAATCGCTTTTATACATGAAGCTCCTTTTGAAATTTAATTATAAACAATATACCCAATAAGCCTTAATGTTAAGAAAAATATAGAGTTAGATTTTGTGATATTTTTTAATAAAAAGCCACCTTTTGCTAGGCAGCTTATTTTAAGATAATTAACTTTATAGGTTGTATTGAAAAATCCACCAAGAACTTGGCTCAAGTAAGTAAGTTTTTGAAAGATCCCATACGCCCATACGAATGTCATTTCCATGCCCAGTATCCACTCTGAAGTTAAAGACTCTCTTTTTATTTTTATCAACCATGTCTGGTGGAAAAAACTCCATAGCGACCATGGTTGCCTTTGAATCAAAATATTTTTTAACCAGTGGTTGCATAAAAAAAGAGGTTTCTGGCGGACATTGGGAAAAATTAAAATTTGGATGAGAACAATTTATTTCAGCAAATTTAAATTCTTTCGAAAATCCTAAAGATCTAGCCTGTAAACGTACTAAAAGGATTTTTCTTTTTTTAGTCAATGATAGCATAGAAAAATTTTTGATATTTTCAGCCAGATGATGATTTATGCTATTACTTGGGTCAAGCCATTTTTTTGAGAGATCTCCTTTACTTATACCTCCAATTTCTAAAACACAGATTTGAAATGGCCATTCTGGATAGTTAAACCATAGTTGCCCAGTTTTTATAAAATGTTTTTCCGCTTCTTCCCACGTATACTTATTGGATAATTCTTCTAACCATTTTTTAGTTAATACGTGAGTTGGCTCTTTTCTCATCATTAGTGTTAATTGATAAAGCCAATAATTTCCGAGCTTTTCATCTGAAATAAGCTCCATTAATTTTTTGAGGGGGCCACGCATTTCTGCTACGGAGACCTCTTTGAGGATTTTTTTCATCGTCAATTAATTTTTAATGTACTCTACTTGGTATTTATAGTCCACCTTTCGATTCTCGGACTTTAATTTAGGTTACTATTTTTAATAGAGCTTGTCAATAATTTTTTGTGCCTCTTGGTTTCAATTCCCCTTAAGGCTAATCAAAAATAGGAAAATAAATAACAAAAAACATCAGTAAAATGATGTCTCCTGTTTGTGTATATAGTTGAGCTCTTTTTGGTATTTGGTTATAAATTTAAAAAAGTTATTGAATTGACATAAACAATAAAGTGTGATTTAATTAAACATTAGAATAGTCCGTTTTAAATAAATAACTAATCTTAAAATTCAGGAGGAAATACTATGTTAGCAAATCGAGCTCAAGAAAATAATAAAAATGTTATTTTCAGAAAAAAATCTGATTGGCAAAAAAAGGATTGTTTTGCCAATCAAGAAGGTTGTAAAGGAGAAGCTACTTTAGAGGCAGTCTGTGGCAATTCACTAATTCGTTGTTGCAAAAATGAAAAGTGTAAAAACAGGGCCACTGAAATAGCCATATTATAATTAAGAGTTAACAAAACAAGTTTAATTGAATATGTGAATTAGATTTAAGCCCGTTAAATATCGGGCTTTTTACTTTATTTAATTCAATAGATCATACCATATAAGTATACTTCTAATATGTCAAAAAGGCCCTAAGATTAAGGCATTTTTTATTGGAGCGGGTAAGGGGAATCGAACCCCTCTCTCAACCATGGCAAGGTTGCATAATAACCACTATACGATACCCGCATAAGCTATAACTTTTATAGCAAATGTTTTTCTTCTGGACAAACCATCTTGTTAAACTAAATTTGACATATAAATATTATGTGCCGCGGGCGGGAATCGAACCCGCACTGTATCTCTACAACTGGATTTTAAGTCCAGCGCGTCTACCAGTTCCGCCACCGCGGCCTATACTTTGTGGAGATGATGGGAGTTGAACCCATGTCTAATAAGAGTTTCTAGATAATTTTACAAAAGTAGTTTGATTTATAATTGTCATTGATGTCATCAAAAATCAAGCAAAAGAAACATCAATTACCCCTCATTGTCTCGAAAATTACAGGAAGGGACCGCAATTTTCAAAGCTTCGATATATAACACCGGGTGGTGGCGCTGAAGCAGCACCGGTCCGATGGCTATGGCTATTTTTTAATTAAGCCATAACAGGAGCGAAACTTGGAACTTTCCAAGAAAACGCTCTGCCAGTATTTTTGGCAAATATATTTTAGGTTAATTTTTACGGTATAACCAAAACCCGTTTTGAATATCTAAAAACGGTCTTTACTATCGATACCCGGCATCCCCAGTTATCGCTTTAAAGTCTGTCTTTTTGTTAATGTTCGTAAGTCTCGCTCAATATCTTTTTGCTTAATTGACTCGCGCTTGTCATACTTTTTTTTACCACGTCCCAAAGCAAATTCTAGCTTTACAAAACTGCGTTTAGTATACATTTTGACGGGAATTAATGTCAAGCCTTTCTCTCTAGTCTTTCCTGCTAGACGCTCAATGTCCCTTTTTGCCAATAAAAGCTTACGTTCTCGCAAAGGATCATAGTCCGCTAATTTGCTCGCAAACTTATATAAAGAGATGTGTGTGCTCAATAACCAGAGCTCTGGACCCTTAGGCCCGGGTCGCATTGATACATAGGCTCCGCTTAAATTCACATGGCCCGCCTTAGCTGATTTCGCTTCATGACCAAACAAAACAATGCCGGCCTCATAATGTTCTAATAGGTCGTAATCAAAACTAGCTCTTCGATTGTTGGCTAGAGTCGGCATAATTCCATTTTTTTAACTGAGCAACGACTTGGTCGTTAAACATCATATTCTCTACATAGCGTCGATATTCTGATGACTCAACTTGTTTTAATACTTCTGGCTTATCAGCGTGCATTTTTTTCAATTCTTCAATCTTAGCTTCTATATCTTCTTTTTTAACTTTTACTTTTTCTAAAACACCAACTTCACGAATAATCAAGGCTGTTTTAATGCGTTTAACCGCATTTGGTAACATTTCAACACGAAGTTCATTTTTTGTTTTTTTTAGATGCTTCAAATAATCTTCAAACTTACCGCCCTGATTAGTAACATTCTTTTCTAATTCAGCCATCATATTATCAGACTCACTCTCTAACAAAGTTTCAGGGATGTCACCAAATTTAGCTTTAGTAGCAATGGCATCAAGCATTTTAAGCTCAGCCTTAACATCTGCTTGTCTCTCTCGATCTGCTAAAATATTCTTTTTAATTGCAGCTTTTAAGTCTGTTAAACTTTTAAACTGCATTTCCTTAGCTAAGTCATCATTTAACTCTGGTAATTCTCTTTTAAATACATTACTAGCCCTAACTTCAATCTCAACCATCTTACCAGCTAAATTAGCTTGATGATGATCCTTAGGGTAAGCTAGTTTAAATTCTCTTTTTTCACCCGTCTTAATACCTTCAACTTTTTCATCAAAGCCAGGCACCATGTATTCCTTGCCCAAAATAACATTAACATCATGAGCATGACCATCTTCGATTTTTACCTTATCTAAGCTCAAATGAATGTTTAATACAACCTTATCACCCTTTTTTGCGCCTTCAGTGCTAGCGGTTTCTTTAACCCGCATTTCTAAAATTTCATTAATAGTTTTGTCAACATCCTCATCAGTGACAGCTGGTAATTCTTTTTCAATCTTTAAATCTTTATACTCACCCAAAGTAATGGTTGGCAAAAGAGAAATGGTAACTTTATACTCTAAAGGATTTTCAGGAGCTAATTTAGTAATTTCTACTCCTGGCTGTCCTACTGGTTGCCTGTCCGGTAATTCCTTTTTTAAAATATCATCAATAGTTTTACGGATAGCAATATGAGCCGCCTCTTCTAAAATGCTTACCTCACCAACTTTTTGCTTCAAAATATCATAAGGCACTTTACCGGCCCGAAAACCTTCAATTTTAACCTTCTCAGAAAGTTGTTGTGCTCCTTTTTCAATATATAGCTTAAATTCATTAAGCTCTAATTCTACCGTTATTTCAACTTGTGATTTTTCTAACTCTTTTTTAATAATTTTCATATTCTTTTACAATTAGAAGCGAACCCTTATCAGCTCGCCTGATTTTTTCAATTATTTCTACATTCTAGCATTATTTTTAGAAAAAGCAAATTCATTAATTAGTCCAGAATATCATAAGATATCTGCGAATATTTAAATAATAACTAAAAAATACAAAAGTTCATCTTCATCCTTATACAAACAAAAAGCACCCACAAAAAATGCGAGTGCTTTTTTATGTTCAAAAAATTAGAGTAATAAACCAACGATCAATAGGGCAACAATATTTAGAACCTTAATCATTGGATTAATAGCAGGACCAGCTGTATCCTTATAAGGATCACCAACCGTATCACCGGTAACAGCCGCTTTATGAGCGTCTGAACCTTTACCACCAAAGTGACCTTCTTCAATATATTTCTTGGCATTATCCCAAGCACCACCACCGGAAGTCATGGAAATGGCCACAAAAATACCAGTTACAATAGAACCAACTAATAAACCACCCAAAGCTTCAATGCCATGACCAGGACCAAATAAATTAAAGCCGAAACCGACAATAATTGGAGCTACCACTGGAATTAAAGCCGGTAAAATCATTTCTTTTAAAGCAGCTTTAGTAACAATATCAACAGTACGACCATAATCAGGTTTTTCAGTCCCATCCATAATACCCGACTTCTCCTTAAATTGAGCGCGAACATCTTCTACAACTGAGCCGGCGGCCTTGCCAACAGCCTTCATCGCCATGGCACCAAATAGATAAGGGAGTAAACCACCTAGAAATAAACCGGCTAAAACATACGGGTTGTTAATTAAGAATTTAGCACTGCCACCTAAATCGGTAATTTTGTAGGTAAAATCAGCAAACAAAACTAAAGCAGCTAGAGCAGCCGAACCAATGGCATAACCCTTGGTTACAGCCTTAGTGGTATTACCGACAGCATCCAGTGGATCGGTGATATTACGCACGTCTTCGCCCAATTCAGCCATTTCAGCAATACCCCCAGCATTGTCAGTAATAGGTCCATAAGCATCAATGGTAACAATAATACCAGCCATAGAAAGCATGGCTACAGCTGCGACCGCCACACCATACAAACCAACCAACATAAATGAACCGAGAATAGCCGCTACAATAATTAATACTGGCCAAGCAGTTGATTTCATAGACACCGCTAAACCTGCAATCACATTGGTACCGTGTCCGGTTTTTGAAGCTTCAGCAATATTTTTAACTGGAGCAAATTTAGTAGAGGTATAATATTCAGTAATTACCACCAAAGCAGCAGTTACCACTAAACCAATTAAACTGGCAAAATAAACATTTAAAGTTAAGTGAGGATCTTTAATAAAAGCTTGGGTAATAGGATAAAAAGCAATGGCAGATAAAACTCCAGCCACAGCTAAACCTTTATACAAAGCCTGCATGATATTTTGCTTTTTACCTAAACGAATAAAGAAAATACCAATGATAGACGCGATGATTGAAGTTGCTCCTAAAACTAAAGGATAAATAATTATATTGGCATCACCAGCAAACAACAATGAACCTAAAACCATAGCCGCAATAGAAGTAACTGCGTAAGTTTCAAACAAATCAGCGGCCATGCCAGCACAATCACCAACATTATCACCAACATTATCAGCGATAACAGCTGGATTACGAGGATCGTCTTCAGGAATATCAGCTTCCACTTTACCAACCAAATCAGCACCAACATCAGCAGCTTTAGTGTAAATACCTCCACCTAAACGAGCAAAGATAGAAATAAGAGAGCCACCAAAACCAAAACCGATTAAAGCATGGAGATCACCAGGATTTAAGAAATAAAAACCAGCAGTTCCAAGTAGAGCCAAACCAACTACTAATAAACCGGTAACGCTACCACCACGAACAGCTACATTTAAAGCCTTCTGCAAACCACCACGAGCAGCTTCAGCCGTACGTACATTAGCGCGAACGCTAACGAACATACCGATATAACCAGTTAGAGCAGAAAAGATCGCCCCCAATAAAAAGGCAATGGCAGTCAACCAACCCAAAGAAGGCAAAAAGCCAATGATTAAAAATAGAACCGCTGCCACCATCGCAACTGAGCGGTACTGACGATTCAAAAATGCATTAGCGCCAGTTTGAATTGCTTTAGCAATTTCTTTCATTTTTTCATTACCCGCTGGCAAACGGAGAATGAACATGCCAACAATTAGGCCATACACGATGGCTGCAACTGCACTGGCAATAATCAAGAGATTAGTCATCATATTAATATTAACGCCTTCCAATTTACGCTCAATTGAGCGGAAAAGGATGGTCTAAATTATTCTTTAGTACTATTTTTTTTAGTAGTTTTTTTAGTTTTACCTGCTTTTTTTTCTTTCTTTTCTTTCTTTTCTTCTTTTTTATCAGATTCTTTTACTGCTTCAATCTCCTCTTTTATTTCTTTCTTTTCCTCTTTTTCTTCTGCTACTTTAACTTCAAAACCATCTTTAAGCTCTACAACTTCCTCTGTTTTTTTATCTTTTTTCTTTTTATCTTTTTTCTTAGTCTCTTCTTTTGCTACTTCAGCTTCTCCCTGTGATTCTGCAAGCTCTTCCGTTTTTTTGTCCTCTGCCACAAACTCACTATCAGCCACTTTCTTTTCTCCCTCTTCAGTAGCTTCAATAATATCAATTTTCCAACCAGTTAGATGAGCAGCTAAGCGTACATTCTGTCCGCTCTTACCAATGGCTAAAGATAACTTATCAGAGCTAACCTTAACGGTAGCGCGATGTTCAGCCTCATCTAAATCAATACTGATTGTTTTGGCTGGAGCCAAGGAATTGGCAATAAACTTAGCTGAGTCTTCATTGTATTCAATAATATCAACCTTCTCACCACCCAATTCACTAATAATAGTTTGAATACGAGCACCACGTTGACCAACACAAGAACCAACTGGGTCAACATTTTCTGCCTCACTATAAATGGCTACCTTTGATCTAGCGCCAGCCTCACGAGCAACCGCTTTAATTTCTACTAGACCATTGGCAATTTCTGGAATTTCTAAATAGAAAATTTTCTTTAAAATTTCTTCACTGCGTCGAGAAAGAATAATTTCAGGACCTTTATGTCCTTCACGTACTTCTTTAATATAAACCTTAACTCTTTCTCCGGGATTATAATATTCATTAAAAATCTGTTCTTCTGAAGGTAAAATACCAATTGCCTTACCTAAATCAACAAAAACTAAACGACCTTCACGACGTTGAACCACGCCACCAACCACTTCTTTTTCTTTGCTCTTAAATTCACTCAAAATCATATCCCGTTCCATTTCACGTAATTTTTGGATAATCACCTGTTTGGCAGTCTGAGCGGCCATACGTCCATAACTTTCAGGAATTGGCAACTCGGTCATAATTTCATCACCGACTTTAACTTTGTGTTTTAAAATCATGGCTTCCTTAAGCTGAATATCAGTCTTAGGATTAAACCTACGTTCTTTCTCTTCTTCACCCTCTGCTAATCCTTCCTTTTTTTTCTTTTCTTCCTTTTTTCCTTTTCTTTCCTCCTTTTCCTCACGACGATAATCAGGATCATTTAAACGACGAAGCATTTCTTCCTCTTCTTGCGCTGGTAAGTTTTCAACCACCGTTTTCACGTCATAAATCTCCGAAAGACTAGTGTTCGGATCAAAAGTGACTTTAATATTCTGGTTTTTCTCACCGTAATCTTTACGATAGGCAGCGGATAAAGCCAGCCCAATAGTGTCTACAACCGCCTGGTAGTCAAGATTTTTTTCTTCACATACCTGCTTGATTGCATTGATTAAATCAGACATAATGTTTGGCCGTTAATATTTCGGCAAAATTAATAAAGTAAAAGCTAATTGTTTAGCACAATTAGCCTTCTATGATGGTAATAATAGCAAATCTCAGATATTTTGTCAAAAACTTTAAAAATGCAAGTAATTAGCACCGGTAATAGCTGCCTGCACACGCATTAAAACCCAGAAGCTAATCCCCCAAGCTGATAAAACAATAACTAAACCAATAACTGCTTGCGTAATTTGCTTTAAAGCTACTTTCACCTGTTCTTCATTGCCGGCGGCTGTCATATATCTAAAACCAGCAATTAAAACTAAAACTAAAAATATTACTGACAAAAACAATAAAGAAATATTAATAAAACGGATAACCGTATAACGAATATCGTCAGGAGTATCATTACCAAAAGAAGATTGTACTTCATTATTCTTAAAACCTTCCTGAGTACCTAGTAAATTTTCGTCCGCTAAAGCCGTGTTAGTAAGAGCCAAAAGAGGCAACAAACTAAAAACAATCAAGAAAACAAAAGCAGAAATTTTTTTAGCGATAATGCGCATATATTTTTTATTATGATATAATCATTATATCTAATCCTTCCTAAAAAAACAAGAAATTATGAGTTTACCTCGCAAAATATTCAATAATACTTTAATACAAGCCATCGGAAAAATTGCTTCCACTGGTCTTAATCTCGTTGCCTTTGCTTTCATGACTCGCGAATTAGGACAAAGTGGATTTGGAGAATATACCACTGTTATTACTTTTCTGTCTTTTTTTGCTATTATCGCCGATTTAGGACTGACTCTGGTTACGGTCCAAATGATAAATAGTGATAAAGATAATGAAAATAAAATTTTAGGAAATCTCTTCGGTTTAAGATTGGTCTCCGCCCTACTATTTATTGGCCTGGCTCCGGCCATTGTTCTACTCTTTGATTATAGCGATGGCATTAAACTTGGCGTGCTTATCGCCGCCGCCTCTTTCTTTTTTACTGCCCTCAATCAGATTATGGTCGGACTTTTTCAAAGTCGTCTAAAAATGAACCGGGTGGTTTGGGCAGAAGTTATTAGTCGTTTTATCCTAATTGTTGCCGTTATTTTAGCAATCAAATATCAATGGGGATTAAACGGTATGCTGGCCGCCACCACGATTGCCAGCTTTAGTAGCTTTATACTCCATTTCTACTTTGCAAGAAAATTCGCTAATATTAAACCATTATTTAATTTAACCTGGTGGCTAAAAATAACAAATCTATCCTGGCCCCTGGCAATTACCATTGCCTTTAATCTTATTTATCTACGTGCAGACATTCTTATTTTATCTCTAATTAAAACTCCAGCTGAAGTTGGTTTATACGGCGCCGCTTATAAAATAATTGATGTTCTTAGTTCTTTGCCCTTCATGTTTGCTGGTGTTATTCTCCCTTTATTGGTTCTAGCTTGGCAGAAAAAGGATTTGTTGAAATTTAAAAAGATTTTACAGGGCTCTTTCGACGTATTGGCTTTAGTGGCAATACCAATTGTTGTTGGCACACAATTTCTCGCTAACGATATTATTATTCTAATCGCTGGACCAGATTTTATTGCCGCCGGCATGATTTTAAGAGTACTAATTTTAGCTGTAGCCGCTATATTCTTAGGGAATATGATGTCCCACGCTGTAGTGGCTATAGGTGCTCAAAAAAAGGTAATTTGGATATATGTATTTACTAGTCTTAGCTCTTTGTTAGCTTACTTAATTTTTATCCCTCGCTTTTCCTATTTTGGAGCGGCCGCTGTCACCATCTACAGTGAAGTCACCATCGCTGTTCTCTCCACAATTTTCATTTATAGAAAACTACATATAAAAGTTAATCTGATTGTCTTAAGTAAGTCGGTAATCGCCTCTTTATTAATGGGTCTTATTTTATGGCTACTGCCAACAAACCTATATCAAAACTTTTTGGGCTTATCAGCCACGATTTTACTTGCTATAATTAGTTACACCTCTTTTTTATGGATATTCCGTGCTTTTAATAAAGAAGATATGAAATTAATTTTAAACAAACAATAACTTTATGAATATAATTAAATGTCCTCAAGGAGAAATACAAATAATTCATGAAGATGATGATGTCTTAGTGATTAATAAGCCCGCTGGTTTGATTGTACACGAATCAGATAATACAAAAGAAAAAACTTTAGCTGAATATTTAGTTGAAGTTAGACCAGAAATTGCTACAGTAGGCGAAGATAGTCATCGACCAGGAATTGTTCACCGCTTAGATCGTGAGGCTAGTGGTTTAATGGTGATTGCTAAAAATAATGAATCTTTTAAGAGTCTAAAAGAACAATTTAAAACACGAAAAATAAAGAAACAATATTTAGCTTTAGCTTATGGTAAAATTATAGCTGATGAAGCTTTAATAAACTTTCCTATCGTTCGTGCTAAAGCGGGTTATAAAATGGCAGCCCTCCCTTTAAAAATGCGTGATGGCAAGAATTTCTTATCAAATCGAGATAAGGGCAACATTGTTGCTCGAGAAAAATCTAGAGAAGCAATCACTAATTTTGAGGTAATCAAACGCTGGCCACAATACACACTATTGGAAGTTAAAATTAAAACTGGACGCACCCATCAAATCCGAGTTCATTTGGCTGCCTATGGACACCCGTTATTGGGAGATAATTTATACGGCACTACTAAAACTAAAGTAAAAAATAATAAAGTTAATTTAGGTCGAATTTTTCTACTCGCACAGAAATTAAGTTTTACTTCTTTGAATAAAGAAAAAATGGAGTTTGAGATTCAACCACCAATAGAATTAAAATCATTTCTTGATAACTTGAAATAATTTTGACTTTACAGTCGTAATTTTCTATAATTAGCAACAGATAAAATAAAAAAATAAATTAATAAACAATATGAAAAAAAAATACAAGCGATTGTTACAAAACAAGCAAATGTTAATAAGTATTGTCGTTGTTTTAGCAATTATTTTAGCTGCTGTTATCTTCACCCTTCTTTATAATAAAAAAGACTACAAGGAAATAAGCGTAGATGAAGCTATTGCTAAGACTGAAAATTTTGTAAACACCTATTTGATGCCTAGTGGCAGCAAGGCGACTATCATTGATGTTTCCGAAGAATACGGTTTATATAAAATGAACATTAATATCGGCTCAGAAAGTCCAGTTGAATCATATGTCACTAAAGATGGTAAGTTATTTTTCCCACAAGCAATAAATATTGATCAAGAAGTTCCAGTTCCAGCCACCGGCAACACCGCCTCTACACCAGCCACTACCGTCAGCGTAAAAAATGATAAACCAGTTGTTGAATTGTTTGTAATGAGTTACTGTCCTTATGGAACTCAAATTGAAAAGGGAATTTTACCGGTTATTGAAACCTTGAGCAATAAAATTGATTACACCTTAAAATTTGTTGACTACGCTATGCACGATAAACCAGAACTGAATGAGAACTTAGTACAATACTGTATTCAAAAAGAACAACCAGAAAAACTTACTGACTACTTAACCTGTTTCTTGGACGAAGGTAATAGTGCTGATTGTTTAACTACAACCGCAATTAATAAAAGTAAAGTAAACAATTGCGTCAGTGCCACCGACAAAGAATTTAAAGTAACTGCTAACTACAATAATAAAACAGATTGGCAGGGAAGTTATCCTAGCTTCAATGTTGACAAAGCTGATAATGATAAATATGGCGTTGGTGGATCTCCTGCTTTAATTATCAATGGTTCTCAAATTAGCAGTGGCCGTGACTCCGCTTCGTTGTTAACTACAATTTGTTCTGCTTTCAATACACCACCAGCCGAATGTAATACTCAATTAAATTCACAATCACCTACTCCTGGCTTTGGTTTTGATTACAGTACCAACGCAAATACCAACGCTTCCTGCAACTAATTAAAAAAGTTCAATTAAAAAACCGTCTCAATCTTGAGACGGTTTTTTATATTCTTAAAATACTTTTAACTACGCCAATGCTTAGCAGCCAAAATTCTTCTTACCGCTAAAATATAAGCAGCTTGCCGTAAACTGACATTAGCTTTTTCTTTATAGAGACTAAACATTCTTTGCCAATTATTGCGCATCTTTTTTTCTAACAAGTTCTTTAGATACTCCTCATCTAATATCTGTCCGGTTCGATTTTGTGCCCATTCAAAATAACTAACAATTACCCCACCAGAATTAGCTAAAATATCAGGGACAATAACTGTACCCTTAGCATCCAAATATTTATCAGCTGCCAAGTCGATTGGACCATTAGCCAATTCAATAATATATTTAGCTTTGATCTTATCAGCATTAGCACTAGTAATTTGATTTTCCAGAGCGGCTAAAACCAAAATATCAACATCAGCCTCTAATAGTTCGGCATTACTAATAGCTTGACCTTCTTTATAAGAACCAACATTATTACCATCAGCCTTATAGGCAGATAAAGCTGGAATATCTAGTCCATCTTCTTTATATAAACCACCCTGACTATCAGAAATAGCTACTACCTTAAAGTTATTAGCCGCTAATTTCTCCGCCATAAATAAACCAACATTACCAAAACCCTGTACAGCAACTTTAATATCTTCTGCCTTGCGCCCTTGCAAAAATTCTTTCACCATCTCTTGAGCGATAAAATAACCACCCTGAGCAGTAGCATCAGATCTTAATTTAATACCACCAAGCTCTAGAGGTTTTCCGGTGATCATGCCCGGCTCGTGGTGACCAACGATTTTTTCATATTCATCTAAGATCCAAGCCATTATCTGACTATTAGTATAAACATCAGGTGCCGGTACATCAATATCTTGCCCAAGAACTTTATGAAAAGTTTGTGCATAAGCCCGACTAACTGCTTCTAATTCTTTTCTATCAGCTTCTTTAGGATTAAATTTAATTCCACCTTTAGCGCCACCATAAGGAATGTCTGCCAATGAATTCTTCAGCGCCATCCAAAAAGCTAATGACTGAACTTCGTCTTCACTTACATTCTGATGATAACGAATACCACCCTTACCTGGGCCCAAGTCGTTACTATAGATAATGCGCCAAGCTGGATATTTTTTCTCATTAACAATCAGTTCATTATAACTGATTTTATAAGGAGTACTTAATAAATCTAAGTCCTCCTGACTTAAACCATCTAATTCCTTAAGCGCCTGTAGTCTTGCAAGATTATCTTGAACAATACTCATATAATTAAAATTATTTTTTAGAAAAAAACAACCGTTAGCAGCAGCCGTTTACTCTAAAAAATTATAAATGTTTTTCTAATTCTTCTTTTAAAGCATCTTTGCTACGCAGGCCAATAAACTCATGAATAACTTCTCCCCCCTTAAATAATTTCATATTAGGGATGCTCTGAATTTGATATTTAACAGCCAACTCTTGATTTTCAGGAATTTCAGTATCAATTTTAGCTATTTTAGCCTTACCTTCAAGCTCACCAGCTAATTCGTCTAAAATTGGAGCCATCATACGACAAGGAGTACACCAAGGTGCCCAAAAATCTACTAATACTGGTATCTCACTTTTTAATACTTCTTCCTCGAAACTACTCTTTGATAAATCTATTACTTTACTCATAATTTTGTAATAGCTTTTTATATAAATATTATAAAAA
>Ga0307991_1000769_pt1 | contig 23065 bp, 24 predicted proteins | sample EllFjometagen131_FD_203146 | JGI IMG/M metagenome (GOLD analysis project Ga0307991, IMG submission 203146) | Marine microbial communities from Ellis Fjord, Antarctic Ocean - #131 | ecosystem: Environmental > Aquatic > Marine > Unclassified | place: Southern Ocean | collected 2014-10-08 | reverse complement strand
TCATCTATTTTTACATATTCATTTAACCAATCTAAAGATATTAACATTATACCCTCCTAATTTATTATTTATTCATATTCGATCTTCTGTACGGGCGACCCGGTGGGTCGCCCTTATTTTTTATTTTTTTTAATGAATCACCCTTATTTTTATATTTTGTTTTTCAACTTTATTATTTCTTCAATCGTTAATCCTGTCTTTTCAGATATTATTTTTTCATCCAATATATCTAATAATGATTTTGCAATATTTATTTTTTCTTCTTTTATGCCTTTTTTGATCCCTTTTTCTTCCGCAGTTCTTATTTCTTCATTTTGATCCATTTTTCGTTTTCTTTCACCTTCATATATTTCTCTCTCTTTTTCATCAAAATACATTTTTTCTAATTTTTCTATTGCTTCATATATTTCTTTTTCTTCTTTAAATTCTTTTGGTATATTATCTTTTTTTAATTCGTATGCTTTATTCATAAATGTTATCCATCTATCTAAAACTGTTTTCAATTCCGTATATTGCTTTTTAAATTTACTCATTTCTATAAAATATAATTCTTCATAATCTAATTCTTTGTATATTTCATTTGTACTAAAATCTTTTAATACCATTCTTCTAATATATCTTTCATCTTTAAAATAATCAAAATCCAACAAATGTATTCCAATTGTTTTTGATAAATCCCTATAGTTTTCAGCCATTTCTATTTGACCGCTATATATTTTACTCCAATAGTATAAAGCTCTTTTCCCATAATATCCTTGTTCTCCTATTTGCATTTCTATATCAAAATGTACTCCATTTTCATCTACTGCTTTTATATCCAAAATACTTTCTTTTCCACTCACATATTCTGCTAAATTATATGGGTTTTTTATAGTCAAATCTTTTATTACTGTCTCTTGTTCCAATATTGAATTTATAAACGATAACAAAATATTCTTGTTTTCTTCACTTCCAAATAATTTTCTAAATACCAAATCAATTTTAGGACTGTATCTACACATATTAAACCCTCCTATCACCTAAAGATACCTATCTTTTATCTCTTGATTTACTTTTTTTTATTCTTATATATCCATTTTTCATTTCTTTATTTAAATTGTCTCAAAAATCTCATGTCATTTTCATAAAAAGCTCTTAAATCATCTATTCCATGTCTTAACATTGCTATTCTTTCTATTCCCATACCAAAAGCAAATCCAGAATATTTCTCACTATCATACCCTACTTCTTTCAATACATTAGGATCTACCATTCCACACCCCATTATTTCTAGCCATCCGCTACCTTTACACAATCTACATCCTTTTCCTCCACATAATACACATTCTACATCCATCTCTGCTGATGGCTCTGTAAATGGGAAAAAATGAGGTCTAAACCTTATATTTTTATCTCCAAATATTTTTTTTACAAACTCTGTCAGCATAGCTTTTAAGTTTGCAAATGAAATGTTTTCTCCTACCATTAATCCCTCTATTTGATGAAACATAGGAGTATGTGATACATCATAATCTACTCTATATACTTTACCCGGGCAAACCATTCTAAACGGAGGCTTAGTCTCTCTCATGTATCTTATTTGAACTGGTGAAGTATGTGTTCTCAATACAGTTTCTTCATTTATATAAAAAGTATCCTGCAAATCTCTTGAAGGATGTGTCTTTGGAATATTTAATGCGTCAAAATTATGATATTCTGATTCTATTTCTGGACCACTTGCCACATCAAATCCCATTTTTATAAATATATCTTCTACTACTTCAAATGTCTCTGTTACTGGATGTAATTTTCCTAATTCTATTTTTTTCCCTGGTAAACTTATATCTAGTGTTTCTTGTAATATCTTTTTATTCTTTCTGTTTTCTCTTACTTCACTAAATTTAGTTTCAAATTCACCTGTAATAAAATCTCTTACTTCATTTGCTACTTTTCCTATTACTGGTCTTGCTTCTTTCGACAAATCTTTCATTCCGTTTAATACTTCTTTTAATTTTCCTTTTTTTCCCAATACTTCTATTTTAAATTTGTCTAACTCTTCTAAATTTGAAATTTCTTTTATCTTTTTTTCTGCGGCTGCTTTCAGCTCCATTATTTTTTTCTTCATTACGTCCTCCAATTATTTTATTTAATTATTTCAATGTAAATACAGTGTGAACTGTTACTCTTATTTGTTTTTTCTTTGTACTTGTGTTGTATACTCCATAGCTTTCCATTCTTGTTGAATATGGTTCTGTTATTTGAAATACTCCTGCTCTTACTGACATCATTTTATCTACTTTAATATCTGTATTTTCTAATATCTTTTCAGCTCTTTCTTTCGCATTAACCGTTGCTTTTGCTAACAATTCTTTTTTGATCTCATCTACTTTTGAATTAAAATATTCTAAATTTGAATATTTTACAAAAATATTTTTTTCAAATAATTCTGTTGGATTAATTGCTATTTTTTCTATTAACTCAACCTTTTTTGATATTATATAGACTTGCTGATTTAATTTATTTCCACTTACTTGTCCATTTCTATCATAATCATCATATACATTTATTGGTTTAAATGTTATATTCTCTTTTTGTATTCCCTTTTCTAACAAAACTTTCATTAATTTTTCTTTTTTTTCTTTTAATTTTTCATAACCTTTTTTGACTTCATTTACTTTGCTAACTTCTTCTAATGACATTTTCCATTTCACCATATCAGCTTCATAAAATTCTTTTTCACTTCCTACTACTTTTATTGTTTTTACTTGTTCTCTACTCTTGTATAAAAATTCTCCAAATACAAATGCTGATGTTACTAATGCTATACTTATTATTAATGCTGATACGATAATATTATTTTTCATTTTTTTCCTCTCCTGTGTTTTATATTTTTTTTTGCTTATAAAATAAAATTTTATTATAACATAATTTAAGGTTTTCGTGTGGGGTTTTTATCAGATAATAACTAATAATCTCTTACTCTTAGTGAAACAATAGAATTATCAATTGTTTCAGGATAGGAAGTAATCTAACCTATTTTTATTCATAAATCGAATTGAATATTTTCAATTTTAATTCTTCTGAAAATTCACTTTCATAAATTAACGATATTATAATTTCCTCTAATAATTCTTTATTTATTTTGCTTGAAGCAACATGATAACTAATGTTTTCCATTTCAGTCATGAATTTTTTTACAGCATATAAGTAGCCATTTTTAAGTAAAAATTGACTACTTAAAACTATTGCCATTCTTTTATTCCCATCACTAAAAACATGTCCTTTATTTATACCGTAAAACAAATATAATAGTTTATCTTCTATTTTTGGATAGTAATCATTGTTTTGTATGTGTCCCAATATACTCTCAAGCAAATTTTCTCCTTCTTTTCCTCTATATCCTAAAAAACCACCACCACTAACTTCTATTGTTTTTAAATAGCTATCAACAACCTCTTTTTTTGTTAAGTAAAAAAACATACTTAACCCCTTTCCTTAAGACGCTTCATTTCATCTTTATATTCTTCTAATCTTTCTGAAAACTCTTTACTTTTTTCTCCTAAAAACCTTTCAAATTCACTAGGTGGTAATACAGATATATATTCTTTTAAGTTTTCATGAAGAGCATCTCTAAACACTAAATCTCTACTTGCCATTTTTAATCTTGCAGTTTCTTTAAATGGTATATATAAAGCCATCCCTTCAAAGTCTTTAAATAAAACATCTACTTCATGGCTTAATAACTTTCTATTTAATTCTTTACTTTTTTTTGTTAATACGTCAGCAAAACCACATTCATAGCTTGAAATCAAATTCAATACTTCACTATACATTGTATCTCTAATATTTTCATTTCGAGATAAATTTAGAATTTTTCGATACTCTCTTGTTTTTTCTTTAAAAATCGAAATATATATTTTATCTGTATATATAGGATATTTAATATTTCCCATATCCACATAATTTTTTAAAGCGTCTGTAAACTCTTTCCTATAATTTTCTTGTTTAAAATAACTTATAATAAAATCTTCATCTCTTTGATTAATATACTTTGTTCCTCCACCCGTCTTTTGATTAATTGAGTCAATTACTATATCTAATATTGCACTTCTTATCCCTCTAGCTTTGTCTCCTTCTACAATAAGCATTCCAATATTTAAAAAGGCTCTAAAGTTAAATATGCCAACACTTGGAGCTTTGTCTCCGACACCAATGTCGGAAACATCTGGTTTTTTTAGTTCTTTTTTTAATGTTTTCAGTCGTTTGCCACGCAAAACTTCATAACCATTTTCTCCCACTTCATTCATATTATTTTCTAAATATCTTTCAATTGTTCTTTCTTCTACTTCATAAAATTCTGCTATTTTTTTCTTAGTAAATTTCATTTCATTTTCAAACAATATTCCTTTAATTCCTAGTGCTCTTTCTACTTCTTTTAATGCAACTGAATTATTTAAAATATTTTGCCTATCAATTTGAGAAACTGTTAAATCCTTTTTCAAACTTTTCACCTCTTTTGTTTTTATACAAAATTTTCCACTTTAATTCATAGTATAAAAGTACATGTATTCTCAATTTTTTTGACTTCATTTACTTTGCTAACTTCTTCTAATGACATTTTCCACTTCACCATATCAGCTTCATAAAATTCTTTTTCGCTAACTACTACTTTATTGTTTTTACTTGTTCTCTACTCTTGTATAAAAATTCTCCGAATACAAATACTGATGTTACTAATGCTATACTTATTATTAATGCTGATACTACAATTTTGTTCTTCATTTCTCTTCATCTCCTGTGTTTTCTATTTTGTTTTTTTTTACTTTTAAAATAAATTTTATTACAATAGAGCCATACAAAATGTATGCCTCCTATATGTTTACTTTTAGTTTAAACTTTTTTACTTTTAAATCAATTGAATAAATAATTATACAAGAGTATTATACCATAATTTGAATTTTCGTGTGTATTTTTTTATTTTTTACAATTATTTTTAGTCTATTTTATTATTCAAACTTTCTTTTTATTAGATAATCCCCATATTCTTATACTTTTTTGTATATTTTTGTTTACTACTTCTAGGTTTATCTGGTATCGTCATTTCAATTACTCCACTTTCAATAGCAGGTTGTAAATAGTTTTTTCTAAATGTTGGTCTATAATTAATTCTAGTTTTCCCATTATTTCTTTTTTGATAATATTGTTTTTCCTGCCGCCATTCCACCTTGTAGTGAGATAATGTATTTCATTATAATTACTCCTTAACTTTATTTAAATTATAATTTGCCAAATCATATATCGCTTTCTTTTCTACAGCGTTTATCTTTGCCTTAATAATTCAAATAGCTTTTTATTAATATATATTGTTTCTCTTCCAATCTTTATTCCTTCTAATATTCCTATGCTCTCTAATTTTTTTAAATATAAAGATGCTGTTTTTCTCGCAGCAAAATTTTCTTCAACTAAAAAAGAAATCTTTGTATATGGATGATAAAATAGTAATTCAACTAATTCTTTTTTATATATTTTAGGAGCTTTTTCTTTTACCTCTTCTATTGTTTTATCAAGCAACTTTTTAATATCTTTTAGAATATTTAATGTTTCTATCGATGTTTCCTCAACTGCTTTTAGCATAAAAATAATCCATTCTTCCCAATTACCATCTTTTTTGATTTTTTGTAATAATCTATAATAATTAGATTTGTTTTTAATAATATAATTACTTAAATATAAAATAGGACTTCCTAATAAATTCTTCAAAACTAAATAAAGTACATTTATTATTCTTCCTGTCCTACCATTTCCATCATAAAATGGATGAATCGATTCAAATTGATAATGAATTACTGCCATATTTATTAAATCATCTATCTCAGAATCTTGATTAATATAGTTTTCTAAATTAGACATTAAATTTAGAATTATAGCTTCACCACTTGGTGGAGTATAAATCACTTCACCTGTTTTATCATTTTTTAATGATGTTCCAGGAACTTTTCTAATTCCTGCATCATTTTTTTCAAGTTCTTTTTGAATTTCAATTATCATATTAGTTGTTAAAATATTATTATTTTTAATTAATAATATTCCTTTCCAAATAGCAGAACGATAATTCAAAACCTCTTTTGTATCTTTATCGATAAAAGATTCTTTTGAAACTAAAGCTTTATAAATTGAATCATGAGTTGTAACTATATTTTCAATCTCAGAACTAACTTTTGCTTCCTTTAAAAGAATAGAATTAATTAAAATATCTTTGTTTGGTATTAATTCTGAATATCCCTTTAATTCAGCAAGAGCTTTATGTGACTTTGCTAATTGTTTTAAAATATTAATCGTTTCTAATTGAATATTTGGTGGTAATAATGGTAATTCGTTAAAAGGCTTTTCTAAATTTATTTTCATGGTCAAATCCTCCTAAATTAATATGTACGCAATTATACCATTTTTGACCTCATTTTTAAATATGTCCATAAAAATAAAAAAAACACTCACATTTCATTAATATGTCCATTGAAGGTACATATATTCTTCAAAAGTATAAATTGTAAATAACGCCGAAACAGGTAAACAACCTCAAAGAGTCTTAAAAAACTTTAGTTTTCTTAAGCAATTTGATTTCAATTTACCTGCTTGTTAGATTATAGTTGATGTAGTAGAGTAAACCTGGGCTGTTAATCCTGTATTTATCCTAGAAAAAAATATAATGTCCGAGTATTTTGTGTATGACCTATCCCATTATTAATGTGCCTATTTTTGTTGAAATTAATTATATAATATTCCTTTTACAATTAATTTTAATCTGCTTTTAATAGCAGGTAATACATAATTTTTTCTAAATGTTGGTCTATGCTTTAATTCTGTTACATATCATACAATGTGCTTGAGCCTTAGAAGGGCGTAGCGAATTTTAGAGCTTCCCGAAAGCATATAGTATATACGCTATTATACGATGCAAGCAGACTAGTATTTTCATATAAGACTTTATTAAAATTGCTTTCATCTCTGCTTAAAAATCCAAAGCTCGCCGATTTAACAGAAACTCCACTAGGACGGTGGGCTAGATATTCTTGCAATTAAGTTTTAAAGTTCTTCTTAATTCATCTGTTTAAATATTTATATTTTATTTTTTTACTATTTTTTAGTTTACAATACCCTTCGTAGCATTCAATTTTTTCTCAGTGTATAAAACGACATCTTTTACTACTAACTTGTGGATTGCTGAAATAATGGTTCCCATCATTTCATAATCTGGAATATTTTCTTTTACTGGTAGTGATATATTCAAAATATCCGCATCTTTTGCATAAAAGTTTCTACCGTAATGGAATTGTCCATTGTAAGACGATTTGTGAATTGCTGATGTAACAAAAATTGATGCAAATTTAGGTAAATTTTCAGTATGTACAACAGCAATATGGTCATCTCCGCCATATTTATAATTCCTGTATTTTGAAGAGCCAAACATATCAATTGTAGTAGAATTTTCTGAAAAAATTTCTACGTCATTTTCAATAAATGCAGAAACGCCCTCATTTGTTTCTCCTGCTGTCACAAAAGGTAAATTCCCTAAAACTCTATCTGCGCTTTTTAATCTTTTTCCTCGAGTAGATTTTCCAAATAGTTTTTCAATATTAAATGGCTCCCATTTAACATTCTCAAAATCCGTCAATACCTTTTCTTCTTCTGAAGTCAATGTATAATCCTTCAATCCAGAAGTCAACAAATAAGCCGCGAGTTCCTTTATACGTTCTGCCTCTAGCTCCTTTATAACGTTTTCCATAAATTCAAAATCTATTTGACTATTTTTAATTGGAAGTGATATAACTGTATTTTTCAATTCAATCTTAGTCGCTTTTTTATTGTAAGAATATTTATTTTTAATTACCCTATCAATAACAGCTATAATAAACATTTGATTTATTCTATTTAATTTTTTATTTTGCAATACACTTGTTGCACCATGCCCATCTTTTAAATAAAAAGGAGTTTCTAAATAAACAATATTCTGATTATTTGAATGTATTAAAATTGTTTGTTTTCCATTTGGGTTATTTAAAACTTTATTTAAAAGTTGATGGTATGATATTATTCCATTATTTATTGTAGCTTGTCCATAAAAAGGATATACTTTCTCCGAACAATCTTTCAATTCATCCAATTTTAAAGGGTCAATTTCCCTTTGTGATTGCCATTGAAAAACTTCTTCTAATTTATATTCTCCCCACTTAACACTTTCTAACATTTTGCTCAGTGAGGATTCTACTTTCCCTGTGTTTTGTCCTCTTCTGATTTCAAAAGGTTTGAAACTTCCCAAGCCAAATAATCACTTACAGTCTTTTTTAAATCTTTTAAAGTTGGTTCAGTATCTATAGGAGCTGACTGATTCCAATCTGCACCATTTTCAGGATTTATTGTATTTTCATAATATTCTTTTTCTGTAAAAATATTTAATTTACTCTTTCCAAAACGCACTAAATTTACTAATTCTTCATAACGTTCTTTTGCTCGGTCTGTATCTTTTAAGTTGTTACTTGCTTTTTTTCTATTTGTTCTAGTATATCCATCATTAGAAAAATCTACAAATTTAACCATTTCATCTTTATGATGTTTTTCATTTACTTTAAATACATATATATTAGTTTGCACACTTGATTTTCCTATAAAAATATCTACTGGCATTTTTATACTTGCCAAAAGCGTGTGTTTTTCTAGTATTCTTTTATTATATTCTTTAGCTTTTCCTGAACCTGCCGAATTTTGAATTATTATTGCAGCATAGCCTTTATTCATCATTCCAAGAGCTTTTTCAACAAAATTCATCCCATTTCCATTTGCTGAATATGGTGGATTTAAAACAAAAGCGTCTGCTGGGAATTTGTTATCTGTTTTACCAAAACCATAATTCCCATCAAAATCTTTCAAGGAATCTTTATTTAGTATATTTGAACTTCCATCTCCCATCAAAATCATATTTAAAATTGCTAACATATAAACACTTGAAAGTAATTCTAATCCAAGTAGTTGTTCAGCTTTTATTTTTACTTCTTTTTGTATTAATTCATCTGGTGAAGTAATTGTATTTTTTGCGTCATTAAGCATTTCATTCATTGCTGAAACTAATAAACCTGCTGATCCTGTAGCAAAATCCCAAACATGTGAATCTTTATTAACCCTTGCAAGTTTAACTAAAAGAGTTGCTACATAAGAAGGAGTAAGAACAACATCATTAAGCTTATCTCGACTAAATCCAAGCCATCCATACATCTCATTGAATAGTTTACCTGTAAAATCAGTAGTTAATCCTATTTTATAATATATTCCCAAATCATCTACTATTTTTGTAAATACTCTTTTTAATTGACTTTCTCCATTTTCAACTTTATTTATATTATCAGTTAAAAGTGTATTTGATAGAGTTCTAATAATCAATTCTTTTTTATCTTGTGGCAAATCTTTTTTATTCAAAAAAGCATTAATTCTATTAATTATAATATCTCCATCACGTCCACCAATATATGTTTGTGATTTTAATTCTGATTTATCTAAAGGCGGAACTTGATTTGGTATACCAATTGTTGCAATAATTGAAGCAGCAACAAGATAAACACGATCATTTTCTCCTAACCCTTTTTCATTTTGATAAATATCATTATTAAGCTTTACCAAACTAGCATCAATTTCTTTTTCACGTTTTTCTTTTAAATTCTCCAGTTCTTCTTGTGATAAATTTAGTTTTTTTACTTTTTCTATAAAATTATCAAAATTTTTAGGTGCTAAAAAAGAAAAATCTGAAAAATTATCAATTTTTTGTCCAACTCCAAAATTAGTTTTTGAAACATAATATACACCTATTTCGTGTTTAATATTTCCTTGTTCGTCTTTATATCCAGTCATTCCAATAGCTATTATATCTGTATAGCTTGTATGATGTAATAAAGCATTTGCATAATGAATAGCTCCATTTACTGCAAAAGAATTTATATTTTTAAAATTTGATTCATTTTTTGATTTTTTATTTTCAACTTGTCCATTACTATCAAGTTTTACAAGTTTATTTTTATATCCTTTATATTCAATAAGAATAGGATAGTAATTAGAGTTTTTGTCTTGTAATAATAATTTTGCATCTGGACGATTTCCTCCTGCACCTCCATTTTTAGAGAAATAATCATCAAGAGCTTTATCTATCTCGCTATTAAAAGATTCCTGTTCTAATTTATAATCTAATTTGTAAGATTTAAGCCATCCATTCGCTAAATCTGCTATATTCGGTTCAATTGATTGTGCCATTTAATTTACTCCTTCCATTCTATTTATATTTTTTAAATCATATCATATTTTCTTCTAACTTTCATCTATTCTTAACCATACAGGACGTATGGTGGTAATATCTTTTAGGCAAGTTTTTGATTTTTTCTTTTAAATTTTCTTATTTCACTATAAACTACTTTAGAATATCAAACTAAGTCTGTCTGTTTTGTATAACTCGTTTATATACGCCGTAAACTTTCATATAACATCCCTAAATAGGGTATTATCTCGCCATAACCATTAATTTTATCTATTTCTTCCTTCTTTTTAGTATATTTATTGCTAAAACATCTTTCAGTTTTCCCATTTTTTCTTAATTTTCTTAATAAAAATCTAAACCTTATTTTTTACTAACATCAAATAGCTTTTTTATTTCTTTATCAAAATCAGATTCAATCGGTTGATTTTTATTATATCCTCTATATTCTTCAAGTGCTTTTTTATTTGCTACCGATTTTGAAATTTTTCCTTTTCCTTCTAATATTTTATATTCATTAAAATCTAAAAACTTTATAACACTTTCTGAAAATCCAGACATAGTAAAAGTAGTTCTTTTTTCAATAATATTTTCTATATAGTCAAAAAAAGAAGAAATAGATCGTTCTAGCTTCTTTTTTTCATCCTCCAGCAATTATTGTATCAAGATTATAAAAATCAATATTTCTTTTCACCTCTCAATTCCCCTCTTTTTGAACTATTCGAAATTTTCGAGTAGTTGTATTTTCTTCTAATTCTCCTGATTTATAAATTTCTTTTATATTATAATTTATTGTCTGTGATTCAATTTCAAATAATTCAGAAAGTATTTTTGCGATAATCATAAAGTTTCTTCTTCAATCAAAATTTTGATATCTATACTAAAATTAAGTTTCTCCTTAACCAGTCTGTATCACAATTCAAATTTTTAAAAAATTATACTTTATCTCTTTTGCCCTATTTCATCACTTTAATTGCCCCTTGAAAAGGGGAAATGGCAAATGCAAAGGGGATTGTTTTATAATAAAACTTTCTTTATTTCTTATTTTCCATCTTTCCTCGATAATATTAATCATTAAATTAAAAAAAAATTCACCCCATATCCTAGCATTAGGTTTCTCCTTATCAGGGAGAAACCGCCAAGAAGGGATGAGGGTTTTATTTTGATTATCCCGACACAGCCTACCCATTAATTTCTTTCAATATCTCTTCCAATTTTTCTACCTTAGTTTTCAATACTTCTGTATTATCATTTTCAACAAATATTCCTATATCTTCTATCAATTTATCTATTTCTTCTTTTTTATTTTCTTCTATTTTCGATTTTTTTCTTCTCATCATTCGTTTCACTCTATTTACTGTTGATTCTGCTCTATTTTTAATTTCCAATTTTTCTCTTTTTTGTCTATCTTCTGCTTCAAATTCCTTTGATTCTAATATCATTCTCTCTATTTCTTCATCTTTCAATGAATAAATATTACTTATTTCTATATCTTGCTTACTCCCAGTATCCAAGTCTTGAGCAGTTACATTCAATATTCCATTTACATCAATATCAAATTTCACTTCTATTCTTGGCTCTCCTGCTTTTGCTTTCCTAATATTTTCTAATTCAAATTTACCCAAACTAATATTATCTTTTGCAAATCTTCTTTCTCCCTGCGATATTTTTAATTCAACACTTTTTTGATTATCTGTTACAGTTGTAAATATCTTTGATTCTGTAGTTGGTATTACTGTATTTCTCTCTATTAATTTTGACACTAAATTTCCCTCTGTTTCAATTCCCAAAGTTAATGGGATTACATCCACTAATACAATACCCTTTATATCCTCCGATAATACTCCTGCTTGAATTGCTGCTCCACTTGCTACAATTTCATCTGGATTTAATCCCTTATATATTTCTGTTTTAAAAATATCTTCTAATATTTCTTGTACTGCAGGAATTCTTGTAGATCCTCCTACTAATAATATTTTATCAATATCTTTTTCTCTCAATTCCGCATCTTCCAAAGCTTGATTTATAGGATCAATTGTTTGTTCTATTAAATCATCAATCAATCTTTCAAATTTATTTCTAGTCAATTCCAAATCTAAATGTAATGGTCCTTTTTCATTTGCAGAAATAAATGGTATATTTATTTTTGCTGTCTTTGTCTCTGATAATTGTATTTTTGTTTTTTCAGCCACATCTTTTATATTTTGCATTGCCATTTTATCTTTTGACAAATCAATTTTAGTTTCTTTTTTGAATTCATCTACAATATAATCTACAATTTTTTTATCAAAATCATCTCCACCTAATTTATTTATTCCATTTGTTGATTTAACTTCTATTGTTTTATTTCCTTCAAAAGAAGTTATTTCCAAAATAGATACATCAAAAGTTCCACCACCAAAATCATATACCAATACTATTTGATCTTCTTCTTTGTCCAATCCATAGGCTAATGCTGCCGCTGTTGGTTCATTTATAATTCTTTCTACTTTCATTCCTGCTATTTTCCCTGCATCCTTAGTTGCCTGTCTTTGTGCATCACTAAAATATGCAGGTACTGTTATTACTGCTGCTTCTATTGTTTCTCCCAAATATTCTTCTGCATCGTGTTTTAATTTTTGCAAAATCATAGCAGACATTTGTTGTGGTGTGTAATCTTTTTTGTTGATTTTTATTTTTTCATTTGTCCCCATAGATCTTTTTATTGATCGAACTGTATTTTCAGCATTTAATATCGCTTGATTTTTAGCTATCTCTCCTACTAATAATTCTCCATTTTCAGCAAAAGATACTACTGATGGTGTCGTTCTATTTCCTTGAGAATTAACTATAATTTCTACTTCTCCACCTTCTCTTAAATAACTCATACACGAATTTGTTGTCCCTAAATCTATTCCAATAATTTTACTCATTTTTATTCCTCCAATAAAATTAATTCTTTTTTTAATATTTCTATTAATTTTTCATATTTACAATTAAACGCTAAAATTTCAGCTTCCACTCTCTTTGATGGATCTATCTTTTGAAAATTAAAGTCATACCCTCTTTTATAGCATAAATTTCTAATAAATTCTCTTATTGATCTTCCATTTCCTTCTCTAAAAGGATGTAATGCAATTAATTCACCAATAAATTCAGCTAATTTAATTACAAGATTATTCTTATCTAGATTTTGAAAATAATCTTCTGCTTTTAAATTTTTAAAAAGCTTCTCCCCTTCTTTTTGAATATACTTAGACACACAAAATTTACTCTTTCCTTTTTCAATATCTACTTTCCTAATTTTTCCTGCAAATTCATATAAATCATCAAACAATTTTTTATGTATTAACTTCAAATGTTCAAAATCAAAATTTCCATTTATAGGATATATTTCTAAGTCCATCTGTCTTTGCCCTGTTATAAATCTTTCTGCTCTTTCTAAATCTTTATCGTTTCTTAAATTCAACTTATTCTTTAAAACTTCCGATTCACTATAACAATAAATTTTATCCTTCGTCAAATAATTTTTAGCTTGCATTTGTTTTACTTCCTGTTAATTTTAAAACCCTTCTGATATAAGTTTCAATAATTTTATCTGCACTAAGTTCTTTTTTTCCAATTTTTTCTAATCTTTTTATATCATTGTTATTTAATTTAAATCCTTCTATTTCCATAGTTGCCTTAACTCTCGCAACAGACTTCTTAATATCTATCAATTTACTCACCTTTATTCCCCCATTTTTAAAACACTACTCTCATTCTTTCTATAACCTTTTTTGTTCAAAAATCAATTCATTTTTTCCTATTTCTATAATCCCATAATCTCCATCTTGAACTGCTCCAGGATTAAATAAATGCACTCCATCATATTCTTGATAGAATTTTTTATGTGTATGCCCAAATAAAACTATATCAATTCCATCTTTTTTTGCCTCTTCTAGTATTTTATTATATCCTCTTTTTACACCATATAAATGTCCGTGTGTTAATAGTATTTTATATCCTTCTAATTCTAAATTTATTTTATTTGGAGTTTCCCAATCTGAAAAATCAGTATTTCCTTTTACAATATAAAAACTAGATTTATCTCCAAGCAAAGATAATTCAATACCATCTTTACTATGATCTCCAGCAAAAAAAACATAATCTGCTTTTTCTTTCATATATATTTCATATAATTTTTTGAAATCTCCGTGACTATCCGATATTACTAATATCTTCATTTTATTCACCTTTTTTTAATTTTTTTTATGCTATGTATATAGGGATTTTTATTTCTTCTAATATTTTTATTCCTAATTTTCCTCTTAGCTTCTCAAACATAAAAAAATGTTTTATATTTCCTATTATCAATAAATCTTGACCATCTGATTCTTCTTTTATTATTTCAATTTCATTTCCTATTTTATTAATAAAATCATATTTAAAATTTGTTTTATTTAAATATTTTTTTAATTCTTCATCTTCTTCTTCAATATTCAAAGTAAGTATTTCATATTTTTCTACTTTTTTGAATCTATCTATAAAATCAAAAAAGCTTTTATTTGCTTCATTTTCTAAATCATTTGCAAATAATACATTGTTTAATTCCTTTTTAGTTTTCCCTGATATTAATATCATTGGTTTCAAATGTGATTTTAATAAACTTTTCAAATCTTGATCTATTTTTTTATTTTTACCTGCTAATAACAAATCAAATCCTCTTAATTTATCTAATACAATATCTGGACCTATTCCTTCCATTACTTTAAACTCACTTTTACTAAATTCAACATTAAATTTTTCTTTTATTTTTAAAATTTTATCACTTTCTATTTTTTCCCATTCTTCTATCAAATAAGTGCTTGAACTATCTACCATCATTCCTTCTAACGATACTGGAGCTAGTTCATATTTTCTTATATCTTTTACATATAATCCTACTATCTCAGTTCCATATTTTTCTTCCAACAACTTACCATATTCCAATAAATTTTCTACATTTGCTTCATTCTTAAAATAAATCAATACTCTGTTTAACATTTTAATCCCCTCCTATTTGATTTTTACTTTTTCTGAAAATCTTTTCTTTTTTCCGTACATTTATTTCAAATCATACTATTTTCTTAGTGAAAACTCCGATTAAGAAAAACAGACTGTTTGAGCGTTAGCGAGTTTCTGTTTTTTCAGGAGTTGAACTTAGAAAATCAAGATTTAAAATAACAGTACTTGATTTTTTTGTTTCTTTTTTCATCAAGAAAAAAAGAAAGGTATTTTAACATTGTATAATTTATATTTACCAAAAAACTATAACTAATATTTATATTCCCAACTAAAGTTCAGTTGATAACTCTTCTCTAGCTTTTTTGATTTGTCTTTCTACTTCACTATATGAAGTTCCACCATATGATTTTCTTTCTTTTACACATCCTTCGATTGAAACTTTTTCAATTACATCTTCCTTAAATAGCTTAGAAAATTTTTGATATTCTTCCAATTTCATCTCAGATATCAATTTGTTTTCTTTCTCACAATATAAAACTATTTCTCCTACAATTTTATGTGCATCTCTAAAAGGCAGTCCATTTTTTGCCATATAATCCGCTACATCTGTTGCATTAGTAAATCCTGCATAAATCGCTTTTTTCATATTATTTTCATTTATTTTCATAGTTTCTATCATTCCGATAAATACTTTTAATGTTAATTTTATTGTATCAATAGCATCAAAAACGCCCTCTTTATCTTCTTGAGTGTCTTTGTTATATGCCAATGGCAAATTTTTCATTACTGATAATATTCCTATCAAATCTCCATAAACTCTTCCAGCTTTCCCTCTTATTAATTCAGCTGCATCTGGATTTTTTTTCTGTGGCATAATACTAGAACCTGTAGAATATGTATCTGATAATGTTACAAATCCAAATTCAGTTGTCGACCACATTACAATCTCTTCTGACAATCTTGATAAATGCATCATTACCATCGCTATTACAAAATTTAATTCTATTATAAAATCTCTATCACTAACACTATCCAAACTATTTTCTGTTACTCCTGCAAATCCTAATTCTTTTGCTACAAATGCTCTATCTATTGGAAATGTTGTTCCTGCTAAAGCTCCTGCTCCTAATGGTAAAACATCTATTCGTTTATAACAATCATCTAGTCTTGCAATATCTCTCTTGATCATTTGATAATATGCCAACATATGATGTCCAAATACTATTGGTTGTGCCCTTTGCATATGTGTATATCCTGGCAAAATCACCCTTTTGTTTTTTTCTGCAATATTTACAAAAACTTCTTCTAAAGATAATAATAATTCTCTAATGTTTTTTACTTCTTTTTTTAAATAAAGTCTTATATCAAGTGCTACTTGATCATTTCTACTTCTAGCCGTATGCAGTTTTCCTCCAACTGATCCAACTATTTCAATCAATCTTCTTTCGACATTCATATGTATATCTTCATCTTCTATTGAAAATACAAATTCACCTTTTTTGATTTCTTCAAATATTTGATTTAATCCCTTGTGTATTTCATTCATTTCACTTTCTTCTATTATTCCTTGTTTTGCTAACATCTTTGAATGAGCAAGACTTCCTTCTATATCTTCAGCATACATTCTCTTGTCAAATTGTATCGACGCATTAAATTCATCCATTATTTCACTTGTTTTTTCTGTAAACCTTCCACCCCATAATTTCATAAAATACATCTCTCCTTTTTATTATTATTTTAACACAATAATTAGAGTTAATCAAGCATTTTTAACATACTTTTAGATAGGAGCTCTAGTATTTTCTTATAATATGTTTATATTTGTTCTAACTATTTTTTTTAAAAACTTGACACGCTCTTTGCTATTGCGCTATAATAAAAGATAAACAATCGGGGGTTATTATGAAAGAACTTAATGATAAGGAACAGCGAGAAATAAAATATCCACCTAATTCTGCTGAATCTATTAATTTAAAAAAAGGCAACTATACATTTGCTAAAAATACAGAAAGCGATCCGCTATTAAAATTAGAATCTGGTGCACAATTTGGACCAATTACATTAGATTATGAAACTTATGGAAACTTAAATTCTAAAAAAGATAATGCAATTTTAATTTGTCATGCTTTAACTGGAAATGCTCATGTAGCTGGAAAAGTAGATGCAAATTCAGAAATAGGATGGTGGGATCCAATTATTGGTCCTAATAGACCATTAGACACTAATAAATATTTTATTATTTGTTCTAATATCTTAGGAGGATGTAGTGGTTCTACTGGTCCACATTCAATTAATCCTAAAACAAAAAAACCTTATGGAATGAAATTTCCGACTATAACAATAAAAGATATGGTTAATGCTCAAAAAAGATTACTTGAAGGATTTTTTAATATCTCTCATTTAAAGGCTGTTATTGGTGGCTCTATTGGTGGAATGCAAGCCCTTCAATGGGGAGTAACATATCCAAAATTTATGGATGGTTTAAGTGTTATTGCTTCTGCATCCAAGCTTTCTCCTCAAGCTATTGCATTTAATAAAATTGGTCGACACGCTATAATGATTGATCCCAAATGGAATAATGGAGAATATTATGATTTACCTGATGATTTAGATGGATTAGCATTAGCTAGAATGGTTGCTCATATTACTTATTTATCTGATGAAGCTATGCAAATAAAATTTGGTAGAAAACATTCAAATATTACTGAATACTTTGATTTTGATGAAAAATTTGAAGTAGAAAATTATTTAGAGCATCAAGGATATAAGTTTATTAAACGATTTGATGCAAATTCATATTTATATTTAAGTAAAGCAATGGATTTATTTGATATCAGTCGAGATTTTCCTTCTTTAAAAGAAGGACTTTCACAAATAAGTGCAAATAAAACTTTAATTATCTCTTTTTCTTCAGATTGGCTTTTTCCTGCCTATCATTCAAAGGAGGTTGCAGATATATTATCTGATCTCAAAAAAGATATTACTTACTACGAATTAACTTCTTATCATGGACATGATTCTTTTTTAATTGAATATGACAAAATTAATCCTTTAGTAAGTGATTTTTTAAATAAAATATAAAAAAAGCTAAGTCATTTGACTTAGCTTTTTTGGTTACCTTTTATGAAATTCAATATAAAATGTTGTCCCTTTTCCTACTTCAGAAGAAAACCATATCTTCCCTTTATTTAATTCTACTAATTTTTTTGTCAGAGGCAATCCTAATCCTGTTCCTTTTTCTTTCATTCCTTTTATTCTTTCATATTCTTTAAATATTTTTTCTTCATCGCTTGCTTTTATTCCAAAACCTGTATCTGATATTTTTAAAATAACATATTCTTCATTCTTTTCATAATCAAATATTAACTTTCCTTTTTTGGAATTATACTTTATTCCATTACTAATTATATTATTTAATATTTGATGCATCATATTCACATCTCCAAGTATATAAATATATTCATTTATATTATTTATAACTTCTATTCCCTTTATATCTGTCAATATTTCATTATTCAACAATATTTCCTTTAATAAACTTTTCAATTCAATCTCTTCTTTGTTTAGCTCTAATTTTCCAGCTAATAATTTATTATAATCTAATAAGTTATTTACTAATTCTTTCAATCTCATACTATTATTATATACTTTTGATATATAATTAAACATTTTATCATCCAGATTAGTTTTATTTAATAATATATTCTCTATAAATCCTATTATAGCTGTTATCGGAGTCCTTAATTCATGGGATACAATTGACATTTCCATGTCTTTTTTGAAATTCATATTCTGTAATCTCAAATTTTCTCTTTCTAACTCTTTTTCTTTTAATTTTAACAATGTTATATCCGAAGCAGTTACATATTGATATTCTTTTCCTCCTATTACTACTTCCACCATATTCTCCATCAACCATATAATTTCCCCATTTTTTCCTATTACTCTTACATATGTTTTTTCTTCTTCCAAATATTTGGATAAATCTTTCTGATATATTATTTTTTTATTTAATTCAGAATTTTCATAAAACTCTTCTTTTGTATAACCTAATACATTTTCAATTGCAAAATTTATATATCTATAACCATAGTCTTTTTCATAAATATAAACTATATCGCTATAATTTTCTATGAATTTATATAACATATGATCTTTGTCTAGCATTTCCTTTAATAATATGATTACCTCTTCTTCTAATCCTATTTTTGTTTTAAATATCGTTAACTTAATCTTTTTATTATTAATATCAATTATCATTTCTTTTTGTTCTTCTTTTATGTCTTCTATTATATCAATTTTTTTATTTATTGCACTCAATTCTTTTCCTATTACTTTTTTTTCAAATTCAATATCTAAGATTGCTATAGCTTTTTTATTAACATTCTTCACTATATTGTTAAATACTATAATTACCCCATCACTTGAATATTTAAATAATTTTGTTATTTCTTTATCTTTCATTTCTATATGATTCTTAAAAAAAACATTTAATATATAATTAAAATACACAATAAAAATATATATAGAATATAAAAACAAAATATTTGCTACAATATAGAGAGATTTCGTCTTAAATATTATTTCTATTACTATTAACATTTCTGAAATAATTTTATAAGTTAATGATTTAACAAAAAAGCTTTTTGCTCTTTTATCTCTAATTTTTTTAACAATATAATAAATTTCCAAATACAATATCAATAGCAATAAATAATACACTTTATATTTCATTGCAAATAATAACAATATGAAATTCATTATTATTTGTAGTATACTAAATTTCTCTAATTTCTTTTTATCTATCATTATTTCTTCTTTCAATAACAATATTGCAAAAATACCAATTCCTACTTCTACATATTTTATTATATAAATATAATAATTAAAAAAAGCACGATTTTTTACTATTAAAAAAAATATCCACGCTATTGTTAAAGATAAAATTGTATATCCTACCCCAAAATATAATGTCTTATATTCTTTCATAAAAAAATATTTTTTATATGCAGAAATACTTATTTCTATTACTCCCAACAATAATCCTAATAAAAAAAATAATGAAATTCCATATTTATATTCAGATATCTTCAAAAAATCTGATACTACTATTAATAAAATAAATATTATTCCTAAAACATAATATTTCATTTTTTTCATTTTCAACCTCCTAGTTGAATTTTTTTAAGAATTAACTTTAATTGCTGTTTGTTATCTATTATCCTATTTATTACTTCATCTATATCTTCATCTTTTTTGACTATAATTTCTAATTTTAAAAAATCCCCTTCCAAATTTTCAGGAATACTCATTTTAATTATCTTTCCATTTTTTTCAATTTCTTTTATACTTTTTTTTATTTCTGACAAACTTTTTGTCATTTGAGGGTATCTTTTCTTTCTTAATTCCTTCAATAACATATTTCCTTTTTGTTTTTTTGAAAAATTATTTGAATAATTTATTCCCTCTAAAAAAGCAATTACATTTTCTTTTTTGAATATTTCTAATTCCCATAATATTCCTAAAACTTCTTTTAGTGAAGAAAAAGATAAATAAAATTTATTTGTTAAAATTTTTATTATCACTTTTTCATTTTGCATCTTGTTGTTTTTTTCATTAAAAGCCTCTATATTTTTTCTAACTTTTTTTTCATCCATTTTTTCACCTCCAAAATTTTAATAATAAAATCATTTATTTTAAAATTCCAATCCTATTTAATGGCCAAAATCTAAAAAATGGTTTTCCTTTTATTCTTTTTTCTGATACAAATCCCCAATATCTAGAATCATAACTATTTGCACTATTATCTCCCATTACATAATAATAATCTTCATTTAATACTATTTTATCATTCAAAATAGCTTCTTTTAATTCTTTCCTATCTAAAATTGGCCCAGTTATTTCTTTTCCATTTAAAATAAATTCTCCTGAAATAATTTCTACTCTTCCATCTAAACAATTTTCATTTTCTTTTAATTTTTCTTTTAACTCTTCTAAATTTATTTCATCCGAAGCTAAAATAAATACTCCCTCTGTTATTTCTATTTCATGACCATTATATACTATTTTTTCTCCTTGTAATAATTTTTCTTTTAATTCAGAATCTGTTATATAACTAAATAACCCCTCATGATATATCTTTCCATCTATTTCAAAATCAAATGTTTTAGCTCCCAAAATTTCTTCTTCCTTATATTTTTTACTTAATAAACCTTTTCCTAATTCTTTCAAATTCAATTCTTTATTTCCACCTATTCTTAGGCTAATTTTTTTTATCTGATATTCATCATTTTTTTTAGGAATTTTCCAATTCCCAGTATTTAGCAATCTTCCTTCATAATAATCTCTATTTAACTTTCCATTTTCACTTTTTTTATCATTTATTAAAATTTTATTATCTGATATTTCAATAATTTCTCCTGGCAATCCTATTAACCTTTTAGTATACAACACTTTATTTTCAATTGGCTCTTTAAATACTAATATATCACCTCTTTTAGGCTTTGCAAATTTATAAATCATCATATTTCCAAACAATCTATCTTTTGGCTCAATTGTTGGAATCATTGATCCTGTCGGCACTAAAAAATTCCCTAAATAAAAATGCTGTATTAATAAAACTAGTACCACTGCTGTAACTAATGTTTCTGTATAATCTACAAATTTTTGTATCGCTTCTTTATCTGTAAAAACATATGTAAAATATAATAATATATTCATTATCAAATAGGTCATCATCAAATTAGTAAATGCCATTTGTAATAAAAATTTATATAAAATTAAAGTTACTAAATTCAATATAAATATTCCTGGATATACATTTATTTCTTTCACTTTTTTTATAAAGAGACCAATTATATTTACTATAGCCAGCAATAATAAAAATGAACTAACTTTCATTTCATTAAATAATAAAATAATCAGAATTAAATTTATTGTCCCATGTAAAAAAAATAAATATTTTAATTTTTTTCTTTCAATATAAATTTTCCAATCATTTATAATTTTATTTGCAAATAATATTCGCTTTTTTTCTATTTTTTTCCCTAATTTTTTCTCATTAATCCATAAATATATCAAAAAAGTACTCAATATTAAATAAATCATTCCATTTATTACAATCTCTTTTATCTCCAACATTTTTATCTCCTTTATTCATAATATTTTATTTTTTAATTTAAAAAAAGCTAGCATAAGCTAGCTTTTCATTTATTTATCTTCTTTTTTCTTTTATTCTTGCTGATTTACCTACTCTATCTCTTAAATAATATAATTTTGATCTTCTTACTCTTCCTACTTCTTTAACTTCAATTTTTTCAACTAAAGTTGAATGTATAGGTATTATTCTTTCAACTCCTACACCATTTGAAATTTTTCTTACTGTCATTGTTTTTAAAACACCTGCTCCAGATACCTTGATTACAACGCCTTCTAATATTTGCACTCTTTCTTTTGTACCTTCTATAACTCTATAATGAACCTTTATAGTATCTCCAGCTTTAAATTCAGGTATATTAGATTTTAATTGTGTACTTTCTACTATTTCTAATAACTTTTCTTTCATTGATTTTCCTCCTTTCATTACGCGATGTTCATTTAATTTAAAATTAAAATCATAGCGGAACATCCTTATTCTTAAAAAATTATACCATATATTTTATTTTTAGTCAAGATTAAGTCTTTTTTTCATATACTTAATTTAGACAAAAAATAAAAATGGCTCCCCGAGCCGGATTCGAACCAGCGACAAAGTGGTTAACAGCCACTCGCTCTACCATCTGAGCTATCAGGGAACACATATAAAAAAATATATACTCAATATACAATTAT
>Ga0307991_1000768_pt1 | contig 23066 bp, 21 predicted proteins | sample EllFjometagen131_FD_203146 | JGI IMG/M metagenome (GOLD analysis project Ga0307991, IMG submission 203146) | Marine microbial communities from Ellis Fjord, Antarctic Ocean - #131 | ecosystem: Environmental > Aquatic > Marine > Unclassified | place: Southern Ocean | collected 2014-10-08 | reverse complement strand
CTGGTAGCTCTGGCCCAGGCCGGTGAAGATGTGATCATCACCGTGAGAGGGAAACCCAAAGCCAGGCTCTCGGGAATTCGAGCTCGGTCGGCCACCAACATGTCCGGCTGGATAAAAGAACTGAAAGCTTTGCAGCGTAAAAGCGGCACGGGAAAGAGCTCTCCCGGTTCCCGGGCAATCCTGGATGAGCTTCGGGAGGAACGCTGTTGATCTATTGGGATACTTCCTGCGTTCTCAAGCTTTACACCCCGGAAGATGACTCCGAAATATACCTGGACAAAGCTGACAAATCCAGCGAACCGCTTTTTTCCAGCGAGGTGCTGAACACTGAGTTGTTCTATGCCCTCTGCCAGAAGGAGTCCCGGGGCGATATTAAACCGGGCTGGGCTGAACGGCTTTACCAGAAATTTCGCGGAGATGTTGAAGATGGACGGCTGGTACTTCTGTCGGTTGGATCTGATGTGCTTGACCAAGCCGTTGAAGTCGCCCGGCGCTGTTATGCGCAAAAACCCCCCATAATGCTCCGAACGCTCGACGGAATTCACCTCGGCTCGGCCCTGGCAGCCAAATGCACTGAGGTTGTCACCACCGACCGGCGTATGTTGCAAGGAGCTGACCTGCTCGGATTGTCACACTAAAAGATTTTTTTATCCCTGCTGAAGATTGTTCGACGCAAAAAGTCGTATATATTTGCGTCACCATAATGGCTTCAGCTTAATTCTTTCGACAATGTCGAAAGAATACTTGGATCACAAAAATCTCGGTCACCTAAAAACTTGGTAAACTAAGTAAACCAAGTTTTTAAAAAAAGTTAGTAAACTAAGTTTACCAACTTTTTAGCAAACAAACCGGGAGTTCAATCTGAGTCGGAGTATTTATTTTATCATTAACCATACTTTGATAGACTACCGTATAGATTAAATCGGGCTGAGGAACGCACTCTAAGTTGAAACCATAAGAAAACTAATTGGGCCATATATGGGCCAATTGGGCCAACAATAAATAAACCCGCCATAAACCCGCCAAACCCGCCATAAGACATGAGAGACAAAAGCAATCTCGATCTCAACAGAGGTAATCTCATGAAGAAGAAAATACCTGAATTTAAAACCGAAGAAGCACTTGCGGCCTTCTGGGATAACCATGATTTCTCAGACTATCTCGAAGACACCGAGCCAGCCAATGATGTCATATTCAAGCTGCAGGAAAATCATTAACCCCGAAACAGTATGGATCTGGTAAGGAGATTCAGAAGATGACCAAAAAGAAACTTAAAGACCCGGTTATCCTTTTCGCATCCATCGAGAGGGAGCAGCACAACACTCTCCGGGCGTTGTCCTATAAAAAGCATCGTTCTATCGCCGCCCTGACCAGGGATGCAATTGGAGCCTATATCTCCGGAGACGAAAAGTCGAGCAGGCAGTAACCACACATTCAGCCCTATACAGATCTTGATGAGCCACCAGGAACCGGAGATCTCATAAACGTGGCATTTTCAACTATCACCTGATTTTTAAACAGTGATAGTTAACGTTCAAATGGTGATAGTTAGAAAAATTTGTGCTTAAATAGCCACAGTGAGCCAGCAACCTTATCCGAGGAGAGTGGGTCAAAATCAGGTATCAGGTGACCGCCAAGTTACCAATTGACCTTACACACTTTTTACAAAAGAGCCAAAGGGGATTAAGCACGAATTCAGCCCCTACTTTCGTACAGTTTTTCCAAAAAAAAACTGATCGATCTGATCCCCGCCAAGAAGCTTTCCCCAATCTCGATATGGAACTAAAATGACAGTTAATTCTTCTGCCACATTCCACACAACTTTTTCTCCCTTTTTCCACCGATTCAAGAATTTGGTAAACTTAGTTTACTTAGTAAACCAAGTTTTTAAAAAAAGTTAGTAAACTAAGTTTACCAACTTCTTAAACCCCGTGATTTGAACAGCCTCAAGGCTAGGGATGGCGGGGACGCCATCCTGTCTGCAAGGAGGGAACCCTCAGAACAATTCTCGTTGTTCTTCTACAATACGATAACCTGTCGGGCTCTCCCGGAGAGTAATACCTTTCTTGTCCCGGGCCCATTCTGTGAAATCATTATATTCCGGGATTACCCTGTCGATAAAGTAGGACTTAAGATAACTGAGTTTCGGCTCACCGTTTTCTTTGAATGGTTTCACAAACTCATTGGAAGGATAATTCTTGTCAACCCAGGTTCTGAATTCTTTCTTCTGCGCCTCTGTATAGCTCTTAACGAGTTCCTCAAGTTTGCGGTTCTTCTCCTTCTCAAAAGTCGTCTCCAGAGCCCTTACCAGCGCGGCATCCTGCTTGGCCTGCTCTTCCCGATCAGCTTTTTCTCTGGCGGTCTTCTTTTCCAATAGAACAGCAAGTCCCGCCTTGTCCTGAAGTTTCTTTGCAATGAAGCCGCCCGGGTTGCGAATCTCTTTCCCGACAGAACGCATCTCTCTTAATGCAACATCCAGGCTGGCTTCAACAATTTCAATCCCATCTCTCTTTATAATTCTATCCGGATTTGCCGTGTATCCCGCCAGGCGTAATCTGTCCCGAAGAACTCCCTCTGATGTCTGTTTGCCGGCGGGCAGGTAAAATGATTCATCAGTCTCCTTATAAATATTCTGGTGGATCAGAAAGAGGATAGCATCAACTTTCCGCCCTTTTTTAATCTCCTCAAACTCAAAATAGATATCGGTATTATCCCGGAGTTCCTTCTGAGCGGGAATAATCACACGTCGTTTGAAGTAATTATATTGAGTATATTGCTCCGGGGGAATCTGAAAAATGGTTCTAAGCTCTTTTATGGTAAATTTTTTTCTCCCAAAACGCTGATAGCTTTTAAGCAATTCATAGATCCGTATGCTATAGATGCTTCTTAAACGGGCGATATGCCTGAGAAAATAATTGGTGAACTGTCCCTTAAGTTGAAGCAAAAATGGTTTCATGTTGGGATCAAAACAAAGTTTAACAGAACCGCTTCCCTTCTGATATTCCGCAGATGACAAGAAACTCACCTGCACAATACCATTGGGCTCTTTTGGAAGAGTTAAAACTCGGGTCATTAGTCTCTTTGTGAGTTGTTTTGTCTGATCATAAATATGATGACCGGATATTCCGACAAAGTCGGCAAGGCTTGATATTACAATCTCGTATTCCAGGAAGTCTTTATCGTCTCGGCGGATCTTCGATGCAAGCAGACACACCAACCGTTTTTCGGAGAGATTCATCTTATAGGAAGCTTCAATCAGTTTATTCGACTGACTGACTACAACCTTATTTTTTTTCATTTGATTGTCCTTAATATTTAAATTGAAATATAATTTATGATGTCGAATATATGTTTATCCCGACATAATGTCAAGTGACGGATTTTATTCCGATCTTTTCCAGTGTCATTTCTTTCACCCGGAATTTGTCGGATTTCGCCCGGAATTTGTCGGATTTCACCCGGTTTTTGTCGGATTTCACCCGGTTTTTGTCGGATTTCACCCGGTTTTTGTCGGATTTAAAAAATGATTCTGTTGAATACCAACGACTTACAACTCCTCCAATAGTTTTCAATAGTATACAATCACCACCAATACGCGCGCGAGGAAAAATGGATAAAAATGGTGGTGGTGTTTTTTATTAAAAAACCTGTGGGATATATAGTTCACTCGGAATTTGTCGTCTTTCACTCCAAATTTAAAATTATAAACATTCGATAAATCAAGAGGTTAAGTACACCAGTGCTGTGGGGTTTCCAACCCCGATTACCGGGTTTCCTCGATCAAGGTTTAAAATCTCCCCTACGGAAATTACCCCCGGTTTGTCGAATGTTCACCCGGCCCTTCGCCATTATTGTTCGCATTAAAAATGATACAAATGTTACAAAACTTTCTTAATTTTGTAACAAATTGAACTGAGAGGAGGAAAAAATCGCCGTGCGATCGAGAGCTTAATATGCTCCCGAATCCGAAAATTAAACCGCCTGAGAAGCGATCTGATATTTCCCTTCCGCTCGATCCTCCCGAATCAAGCTTATCAGGGAATTTAGAAGGGAAGGGAGCCAACTGCTCCGGGGGATAACATGAGCCCAGAGCGCGGCTCAGGGCTCAATAACAACGTTTCAGGAGGAGATGCCAATACTTCAAGGAGTCTTACCTGGAATATTGTGACAACGAGAAACTCCAACCAATGGTTGGAGAAATTAGCTGAAGTAGGAATCTGATCGAACAGTCAAACAATTGCCCGGGAACCTTAAAGGCCGGCTTCCTTCACCTGATAAAACGGCTATCTGCGAATTATCCCCATTTTCCCGATTAATCCTCCGGCCCCTCATCCTTCACCTATTGCTTGCCCCGAAAAAATCGGGCAACCCAGCAACCCAAATATTTTTTTCTTGATAATATAACCGGATAAGATTAGATTTATAACACAATGGCATATGAACCACATTGGAGGAGACCAGAGATGAAAGAGGCTATCGGTTATATTAGAGTTTCCACCACCGAACAGGCCACCCAGGGAATCAGCCTGGATAACCAGGCCGCTAAGATCCGGCTCCAGGCAGAACTCGCCGATTATCACCTTGCCGAAATAATAGAGGATCCCGGTTATTCTGCTAAAGACTTAAAGCGGCCGGGAATTAAAAAAGTCTTATCGATGGTAAAATCCAGAGATGTTGAGGCCGTTATCATCTACAGACTGGACCGATTAAGCCGGAGTGTTCGAGACCTAGACCGGGTAGTAAGAGCCTGTAATAAAGTCGGGATTGCTCTGATCAGCGTAAAGGAAAATATCGATACCGAAACCGCCGGCGGCCGGATGGTGTTAAATATCCTGGGCTGTATCTCACAATGGGAGCGCGAAGCAATCGGGGAACGGACTGCCGAGGCTCTTCAACGGAAGCGGGAGCAGGGAGAGAAGACCGGGGGAACTGTCCCCTACGGCTATGACCTGGCTCCGGACGGTGTCCACCTGGTGGAGAATCCAAAAGAACAAAAGGCAATTGCGTTAATGGCCAACCTGAGAGTCCAAGGTTATACTTACCAGGCGATCGCCGATGAATTAAAAGCAAGAAGCTATAAGACTAAAAGCGGCCGGGATACCTGGAGTGTTAAGGTTGTTAGTTCGATCTTACGGCGTAAAAAGGCCGCCTGATTATTTACCCTTCGACCGAAGGGTAAATTTGCGGCTTCAGAAAAGGCAATAAAATGAATAATAAACCGATCAGTGAAACTGAAGAAATGAAGGAGCTGGGAGAGATGATCGAAAAGAGAGAACTGGATCCGGAGCGAACCGCAGGCTACGCGCAAGGTAAGGCCGGCCGGAATAACGATCAGGCCGGAGGAGAGATCTTAACGCCCAAACAGATGGCTGAACGGCTGAAGATCAGCCAGGGGCAGCTTCGTAAACTCTATCGCTCCGGAAAGATTCCGGTCATGCGGGCCGGTTATCGGACGCTCCGGTTCAATGTCGGGGAAGTTTACAATGCCCTGGAAGATTTAAAACCGGACGATTGGAAGGGAAAAAAAGACGAGTAACAGCTGGACTATATCACTAAAATAAAATTAAAGTTGCTTAGAATGGGAATGAGAGGGCCGGTTTAAACTGAATTCTCGGATCCGGCTGTTTCCCGAACAAAAATGAAGTCTGGAAGGAAAATCAGGGTATTAGCAGCGCTCAGAGATAGACTCAGGAGTTAAGATAGAGAGCAGAAATTCACAGAGCCGATGAGAAAGAAGCAACTGACAGAAGTGGAAAAAATGATGGACCTGGCTACCGCCCAGGTACTCTGCTAATACGGAAAATTCAAAAGCATCGTTGAGGCCCTGGACTAGATGGAAGAACGAATAGAACAAAGGTAATAAATAATGCCGACTGATAATCTCACAATTAAACAAGCAGCCCGTCTCCTGGGGGTCCATCATATCACAGTTAGGAGATGGATTAAGACCGGGAAGATCAAAGCAACCTGGGAATATGAAGGGGATCAAGGAAAACGGCTAATCTCCCGCGACCAGGTGATTGAATTGCTGGAAAAACAGGGGAAAACAACCCCGGAAAGTGGACAATTAGAGAAGGTAAAGGAGGCGCAGGTTGCCTTAAGCATAAACAAGGTGAATGTTTACCTTAAACATTTGTTTAAGGTAGAGCGGGAAAGCCGGTCAATAGAGCTCAAAAATGCTATAGCCTCATTATCGGTTAAGTTGTTTATTGCCATAGGGATAGTGTTGATTGCAGGTATAGCAATAACCTTAAGCATTGCATATATAGCAGGGGTTAAGCAGGAGGCAAATCAAAAGGTCTTAAAAGGCGAAATGTTTAAGGGTTTTGCATACCTTAAAGAAGGCCAGAAAAGCAACGAAGAGAGCCTTAAAACAATCATGACGGAAGAACTGGCTACAGCCGGGGAACAGATCCGGAATCTGGAGGCCAGTAATCAAGATCTAAAGCGGGAATTATTGGAGGTCGCCCAGGTAGAGGGCAAAGCAACGAAGGCTGAGATTGAGGAGATCCAGGAGCGGCTGGACGTTCAAAACCAGGCTATCATTGGATTGATGGACGCGATCCGGGAACTGATCGAGATAAAATCAACACCGGCCGCGACTTCGATCCCGACAATGACACCGGAACCCCGGCCCACAATCGAGCCGGTAAAGACTCCGGCCACGGTAACTACTCCGGAACCACACGCCCAGGAAGAAGAGGGAGGGGGATTCCTGGGGATATTTTAAGGAGGGTATATGAAAAATATGGTGTATGGAATTATTGTGGCATTTGTTTTGACATTGGGACTGGTGGCTTGTGGTAGCAGTGGTAGCGGTGGGGGAGATGACCCTGGGCCCGGAGCCCCCAGTTTATCTAATCTGAGTTTCCCTTCGGAATCTTATCGGGGCGAAATGGTCGTTATTAGCTTCGATTATTCAGATTCCGAAGGGGATATTACTATGTTCTATACCATGGACACCGTGGGAGGGGTAAGTTTTACTGATACTTTTACAGCGGATGAAACGGGTATTTCTGGTACTTCCGGCAGAGTAACCGTCCTTCACCGTACCAGCTCATCTGCTTCGTATGGCACCCACCGTATAGAGATATGGGTTGAAGATGCGGGGCATCATACCAGCAACAGATTAACCCATGATCTTGAGGTAATAAGAATATAAATTATCAGTACCATAATCAGGCAGAAAAACAGGGGCGACATCCAGGATAATTTGTTTACACGGGAGACCGGAAAATCGCGATTTAAGGAAGAAGAAAACATCGATCCCGGAAAAGAAAACGCCATAACAGGCGTCTGAGGGTTTCCGTGTCCCTGGGCCAGCAGGCTGAACCGGAGACGAGGCTCTGTAGCCGCGATCGGTGACCGCGGAAATATGGAGTAAGGTAGCTTGTTGCCGCATGTTTCTCTGGGCCGCCGCCGTCCGGGATCCGCGTGAAAGTCTCTCCGGGCCTTGCCGGGATCCGGATCCGGAAATTAAAATTCCGGAGAAATGATCTGAGAGCCTCGTTTTCGATCGATTCTCCAGAATCGGGTCTACCAGAGGATCCGGCGAGGAAAGAAAGCCTCAGCCAGGGGAATAACAAGTGCCCAGGGAACGGCTCAGTGGCCAGAATCTACAGGTGGGCTCTGCTTCTGTTGAAAAAAATCTTTTAAAATATTGACAGAGGTGTGATAATATGTTCCACTGAGTACTCGGAATAGTTATTATTGATAGATCGGCATTTATGGAGATGATTTTATGGGTTCAAGAAACTCAAACTCCTCTTCTCCGGCAGTATTCACACTCTCCCCCTACGTACCGACAACTTTTAACGATCTTTGTTTCCCCGACCAGATAATATCTGTTCGGTTTTTTTATCCCATTTTTGACTTAACGATAACAAATGTATAGTTTTCAGCTCAACACTGCGCAGTTCGGGGTAATGTTTCCAGGCAGTAAAATACAAAACAAAAAAAATTAAAATAAAAGCCAAGGATTCCTGTCTCTCAATTGTCAAATCATATGGAAAAATATGTTTTTTTATCTAAAGCCTGATTTTACTTTTTGAAACTCTATTCCCGGAGGCGATGATGAAAACACCACGTATAATTTCTATATGCCTGTTTTTGTTGATAATCCCGCTCGACGGATTTGGGGCTCAGGGAGAGACTACCCCAGGGCGCGGCTTATCTCAAAGTTCCTCACTTTTCCTCCCCGGTGGAGATTTTGATGGAGACGGTCTGGAAGATATCTGTGTCTTCAGCCCAAAAACCTCCGCCTGGTATATTCGCGACATCACCTCCGTCTTCTTCGGTCATGGATCGGACTATCCGGCCGTCGGCGATTACGATGGCGACGGAAGCTCCGATATTGCTATTTTCCGTCTCTCCGATGGGTTGTGGGCGGTTCGAGATCTTACCCGAAGCTACTTCGGGGCTTTAGGCGACCTGCCAGTCCCCGGAGATTATGACGGCGACGGGACCCGTGATATCGCAATTTATCGTCCCGAGACAGGGTTATGGGGCATCCGGGGGATCGGGGCATACTGGTTCGGCTCCCAGGGCGATCTGCCGGTCCCCGATGATTATGATGGGGATGGATGTAGTGACGTTGGAATTTTTCGCCCTCCCTCCGGCCTGTGGGCTATCCGCGGATTAACCAGGCTTTATTTCGGCCGGGAAGGGGATCTGCCCATATCCGGTGATTATGACGGGGACGGGGTCTCCGAGTTCGCTCTCTATCGGGAGAGTTCCGGTCTGTGGTTGATAAGGAATATCACCAGGGTCTATTTCGGCGGTTCCGGAGTTATCCCGTCTCCTCTGAATTATCTGGACCCCGGTATTCGTGATATCGCGATCTATAATTCCATCGACGGTCTCTGGGCGGTCCGAGGTATAACTCGATTATATCATGGAAGTGCGGGAGACATCCCCATTCCGGGCTATTATTCAGCGGGAGATTCAGTAACCCAAAGCACCGCGACAGTCGATATTCAGGAAGGTTGGGGAGAAAGCGATAGAGTAAGTGTCAAGCGAGGTGCCGGCACTCCTCCGCCAACGCCCTCCCGGACACCTACCCCGACTCCATCCTCTACGCCGGTCCCGTCTCCATCCGTCCCGCTGATCGATGAAGGTTTTAATGGTTTCGATCAGGGAGTGAGGCCCGTGGACTGGACATTTGCCAGCTGCAATGATAACTCGGATACCTATGTTACCTCCGGGAACTACGGAAATAATCCCCCGTCCCTTAAACTGGACGCCACCGATGATGCCATCATTACCAAGGAGTTCTCACGTCCCGATGAGCTGACTTTCTGGTTGAAAGGGCAGGGCACCGATGCCACCAGCGCGTTATACGTGGAAGAATACCATGGCTCGGTCTGGTATCGGGTTACCGATATATATGACCTGCCGACAACCGGCATGGTCTTTCCCTCGCTGGCCCTCAACCCCAGCACCAGCCAGGTAAAATTCACCTACGCGAGAAGTCTGGGCAATCTGGCCTTTGACGATGTCAGGATAACCGAACTGGCTACACCGTCGCCGGTGCCGACCGCGACTCCCATTCCAACCCCGTCTATCCCACCCACGCCTTCTCCCACGCGAACGCCTTCACCAACCCCAACTCCTTCCTCAACTCCGATTCCGACATCGACCCCATCCCCGACGATTTCGCCGGTCCCGACCGCGGCACCGTCGCCGAGTCCGATCCCCTGGGACGGTGGCTTGCTGGACAACGCCGGCTTTGAGTCCTGGACCGAGGCAGATGCCTATTACTGGTCCTGGGATATGCCGGATGATCAGTGGAGCCGTTCCACCGACGCCTATTACGCGGGCTCCGCCGGGTGGTTAAGCCGGGAAGCCGCCACGGAAGGGAGCCTTGATCAGTTAGGGAAGACCATGAATCAGGAGGATACATATTATGCGGCCTTGATGGTGAAGGGGAGCGGCCAGCTCCGTCTGGGGATTAGGTATCCGGATACCGCCTATAGCAGCTATGGTGACTGGACCTCGTTCACCGATGCTGATTGGACGTTGCTGGAGCATGAAGCAAACCCATCGGGATCGGGAAGCAACGGCGGTTTGCGAATCCAGGTCCGGAACTGTTTCGAACCTTATCTTCTGATCGATAACGCCTATCTTGATGATTCTCATCCTTTTCCGACCCCGACACCGGTCCCGACCGTCAGTCCCTCAGCGACGCCGACGGTTACCCTAACGCCGACAGCTACAGTCCCCCCAACTCCATCGGTGACCCCGTCGGCCACGCCTTCACCTACACCCAGCTCGTTTCCGGCCGCCGATCCCGGCGACGTGGTAATCAATGAGATTGGGTGGATGGGCACGGCCGCCGCCTCAGCCGATGAGTATATAGAACTATTTAACGCGACTACTGATGTGATTATCCTTAATGGCTGGACCCTTAAAGCTGAAGATGGGACGCCGGACATTTCTCTCTCCGGAACGATTTCCGCGGAGGGATACTTCCTCCTGGAGAGGACGGACGACAATGCGGTCAGCGATATCACCGCCGATCAGATCTATACCGGCGGACTGGAGAATACCGGCGAACTGTTAAAATTAACTGATGGAACCGATCAATTGATCGACGCGGTTGGAAGTGAAGTGCAAGAGTGGTTTGCCGGTGAAGCCGCCCCTAATTATTACTCGATGGAGCGAATCGATCCGATGATCTCCGGGACGGTGGCAAGCAACTGGCGCAATAACGATGGCTGCCTCATTAACGGGGAAGACGCCAACAGCAATCCCCTCAATGCTTCCCCTGGCAGTCTTGACAGTGTCTATTATCCCGGTCCTCCTATCGACTTTGATCTCGACGCTTACGACGGTCATGTGGTCTGCGAATGGTTGGCAGCGGAAGAGGGGAAGTTTGATATAGACGGATATAATGTATATCGGAGGGAGGAAGCGGGCTCTTACCAGGCCCCCCTCAATATCGATCCGATAGATGGACTCTCCTATACAGATAATACGGTCACCAACGGGATTAAATACTACTATATCAGCAAGACGGTCGATGAGGAAGAGAATGAGAGTACCTGCGCTACTGATGAAGAGACCGTCACCGCCGGCCCCGCGCCCGTCCTGGGCGATAATGTGATTATCAATGAAGTTCTCTTCGATCCCTATGGTCTCGAATCACTCTATGAATGGATTGAGCTTTTCAATCCTACCACCTCTGGAATTACCCTCGATCTCTGGTGGATCACCGACGGCGAGGGGAAATACACCTTCCCGGAGGATGGGAATCTGGTCATTGCTGCCGGCGGGTATCTTGTCCTGGGTGCCAGTGCCTTGGCCGCCGATGGTAATGTGGATGTCGTTTATAACGGACAGACCACCAGCGAGGGGGATATCCTGCTCAGCAATGCCGGTGATGAGGTCATCCTCTATAACGCGCAGAGCGAGATTGTCGACGAACTCCAGTATGAAAGCAACTGGACCAGGGGAGAGGGCTACTCGCTGGTCCGAAAAGCAATTCAACGTAGTTCTAATTTCATCGAGTTGAAGAACATCGGCAGTAATGCCGTCGACCTGGTCGGCCTGAAAATATTTGACGGTGCCGAGCTCGACTACCTCGCCGCTTTCCGGACGGATGAGACGACCCTGCAGCCGGGAGAATACGGTCTGATCGTTAATAATCAATTTTACAATAATTACGATATTGAAGAGGGAACCGTGGGCGTCACCTGCGGCGATTTGGCAATCGGGAATGGTCTTACACCGATCGATGATTTGATCCTCTACGGTTGGAACGGGACCACCGAGATGGATACCTTCACCTCTTTCAGCGCGGTGGAGAATCCGCCGGAGAACACCTCAGTAGAGAAGATAAACCCCCAAACCGGAGACCTGGAAAGTAACTGGGGCCTCAGCACCGACCCCACCGGCTCCACACCAGGTATGAAGAACAGCATTACAGAATAAAAAAATCAAACCGCGAATCTCGCAAATCTATTAAAAGCATATTTTAGACAGGCTCGTAGTGCAGGGCTTTATCCTGGTCTGGGGCCTAGGGGGTTGACTGTGGGAGGGGTTTTTAACCCCGATAAGGGATCCGGGTAGGGGGGAGTAATAGTACTTTTGTTATTCTTCGTGTCTTGGTGGCTAATAAGGGGCCGAGGTAGGGGATTCTGATCATTCGAATATATTACTTTGGAATTTAATCAAGGAGGTTTCCATGAAAAAGCTAATCTTATTCGTTATTCTAATGTTCCTAACTGCATCTCTTGCCGATCATTCTTCTCCAGAGACCAATGACATCATTATTAATGAGATCATGTCCGAGGGTATTCCCGAGGATATTCTCCCCGAAGATCGTTCCAACTGGGCGGAGAGCCAGGAGAAAGACGGCACCCCCGGTGAAGCAGGAGATCCCGATACCTTGCCGCCGGTTATCGTTCACACCCCGGTCGATCAGGCTCTGGCTGATCGACCAATCTATATCCATTGTGATATCTATGATCCCAACGACCCTGACATGTATTCTGCTAAGGAGCCGACTGTATATTATCGCAAGACCGGTGAGACTTCCTTTGAATCGACGGCGCTGGGAGCTTTTTTCGGTGAGTATAATGGAGCTATCCCGGCCTCGGAAGTAACCACCGACGGTGTGGAGTATTATATCAGCACCCGGGACTGGTCCTATAACCTGGCCACCTCGCCCGCCTTCAACCCCCAGTCCTATCCCTATGAAGTGGAAGTGGTGACCAGCTCCGATTCCGTAATCCGATTTACCGAAGTCATGTATGATCCGCCCGGCGAACTCCCGGATGAGAGTGTCCTGGAGTGGGCCGAGTTCCATAATGTCAGTTCTTCCCGAACGGTGGACCTGGCCGGTTGGAAGTTTACCGATCTTGAGGGGACGTACACCTTTCCGGCCGGTTCCTCCATCACCCCCGGTGAATACCAGGTCCTTTGCAAGACAGACGACGGCCCTGCCGGCTCCTTTACTCGTTATACCTACGGGGGATCGATCATCTTCAGTAATCCCCTGGGAGTCTTCACCGATCAATTGATCCTGAAAGATGATACTGGCCTGATAATGGAAGAAGTAAACTACTCCGCCAACTGGGGCGCGTCCAATGTCACAGGCCCTAACAATCATACCCTGGAGAAGATTGATCCCGAAGGCGACGATGACGGGGATAACTGGATGTACTCGATGGCGGAGGGGGGGACACCGGGAGAAGAGAGTTCCGCCCATTTTATATTTTATAAATATGAGACGGAAGCCGGCTGGAAGACCCGGCCCGGTATCTCAATCGAACCTACCCTGATTAATCCCGGAATGGAGGAATGCACCGTCTATTATCGCCTGGACCGGGACTGTGATGTCACCATCAAGGTCTATAACACCCCCGGTAATATCCCCTCCGAAGATTGCTACGACGCGACCTATTATCTGGTCACACTGGTGGACGATGAGTCAAAAACAGAGAATATGGATCCCATTCAATTCTCCGCCCACACAGCAGTTTGGGACGGTACCTATAACGGTCAGACCGTATCCAGCAACTGTTGCCGAATAGTCCTCTGGGCTACCGACACTACCAGTGCCACTTCAGTCTGCAGCTCCAACGATACCATGATGACTACTCTTTCTCACGGTTTCGATCCGGATAACTTCTATCATAACAGTCACCAACCGACGATCTATTCCTTCTACCAGAGTAAGCCCGCGTTTATCACGGTTACCCTGAACGCCCAGACGGAGCCCGGCGGAGGATATGAAGAGATGCGAGAACTTATCGACGACGTTACATATCCTTACCCGCTGAATGGAGAGGATAACAATATCCTTTGGGACGGGCGCGATGGATACGGATTGTTTATAAAACCGTTTCTGAAGGTTACAGCGGATGTTGAGGCGGAAGACATCTTCGGCAACGTGGTAATCGCCCGGCCGAAACTTTTCATCTTCGGGGCGGAGAATACCCCGAGAAGTTATTTTAATCCCGACTCTTCTGATACCGAGATGCAGGTCCAGACCATCTATTTCAACCTGATCCGGGAAGCGGAAGTCTCCATGTCGATCGCGAATCAGAATGAAGAATGGATAGCCTGGCCCACGGTAAGTTCCATTCCATCCCGGAACCAGCCCTATTATTCCTACAAAGCCACCTGGAACGGTGGAACAGATAATGATGGAACCTATACCTACACAATCAGAGCAATAACTATCGAGGATTGGAATCAGTGGGGAGAGAAAGCCAGATACTCTAACGAAATCTCCCTCCATCGCTGGGAATAGATCAAATATCAATCGGGATTATGCGAAAGGACTGTAGCCGAGGTCGTTGACCTCGGTGAATACCGATTATTGATTACTTACCCTGTGGGAAGGCTTTTAAAGTCCGATCGAATGCAGCTCGTAGTGCATGACTTTTAGAAGTTCTGGCTTCAGGTGAGAGTCATGCCCCGGCTTGGTAGCCGCAGGCTTTAGCCTGAGTATGGCCAACGCACGGCTTTCGGTCATTGTAATTTGTAATTTATTTGGATGTTGTGTTTTAAAATATAGAAAACACCAACTTATCAATAATTCAACTTTACTGGAGGTCCATCATGACCATTTTTCTCAATTCCAGAGCAACAAAATTCAACTGCATCTTCGCGTCATTTTTAATCCTGACGCTCAACCTCCCCAATCTTATATTTGCTTGCTGGACCGTCCCGGGCCCCGGGTGTGATCCTTGTTGTCCCGATGATGGCGGTGGAGGAGGTGGTGGTGCTGGAGCCGGGGCTGGCTGTGGCGGCAGTGGAGGAGGGGGAGGTAATCATATAATTGAGCCTACGGGAAATCTCTTTTTCAGGATATCAGTTCTGTCCATCCCCGGTCTTAGTCTATCTAAATGTATGCCGCTAACTGTCAATCTTACCTACAATTCCAACGCGGCGGCGGAAGACGGTTCCTTTGGTTATGGCTGGCGCATGAATTATGATATGCATATAGTGAATAATTTTCCTGTCGGGGAATGGACTTTGGGCGCGGAAGGGGGCAGAGAATTAGAAGGCACACCATATATCGAACTCCATCGGGAAACCGGCGCCGTAAAGATCTTCGACATCAGCAAGATCGAGACTAACTCGCGCGAATATCTTCCCAAGTCCGGGTCTTATGAAACAATCATCTATTATCCCGCAGCTACCCCCGATCCTTACTATATCCGGGAGTTGAAGAATGGTACTCAATACAGGTTTAATGAAGCTGGCTACCTGGTGTCAATCGAAGACGCCAATGGCAATGAGATCACGATAAATCGCTACGCCAACGGCGGGATCAATTCCGTTACCGATGCCTCCGGACTACGAACAGTCGACTTTGATAACCCTTCCGGTGACTCCAAAATCGAGAAGATTACCGGTCCGGACGGAACCGAATACACCTTTGAATACTCCGGGGATGACCTGGTAAGTTACCAGGCCCCCGCCATGGCTAACCCGGTGGAGATGGAGTATGACAGCTCCCACCGGATGACCTCTCGGTCCGACGCCTACGGTAATACCGTGGATTATACTTATAACGATGATGGGCTGATTGAATCCCGGACCGATCAAAACCAGTATACGAGGACTTATAGTTATGAGGATACCGGTACCATCGCTTACGATCCCAAGGGATATCGGACTGTTGCACACATCAATAATGACGCCGATATAACCAGAATCACCTGGGAGGAATTTAAGGGGGGAGTTTGGCACATAGTCAAAGAAAGGAGCGGGAAGTATGGAGCTACCGGGAAACTGATAGAGTTTTATAACGGATATAGTAACCCCGCAAGATACGAATACGATGGCCGTGACAACCTGACAGCCAAGATTAACGCTCAGGGTATAAAAGCCACATTTGATTACGATGAATATAATAATGTTACTTTAATCACCCAGGCAAAAGGCACCTCTGTAGAGAGGACGTTTGCGTTTGATTACGGAGTCGATCCTTCCTTGAGAAATGTGGAGGAGATATCCTGGGAGGTGGACGGAACCACCTACTCCCGAAGTTACGAATATAACACCGATGGTTCCCTTAAGAAATACACCAACGCCCTGGGAAAAGAGTACGATTTTACTTACACCTCGTATGGCAATCTTGAGACCATCACAAATCCGCTTAATAACGCAATGGATCTGGATTATTACGATGAAATGGGAGAGTTGAGTTCAATCACTAACGCACTTGGTTTTACTACTGAGTACTCATATCTTGACGGGTGTGCCTGTAACCCTTTAACTAGGGTTGACTATCCGGATGGAACTTTCACCGAGTTCAGCCGGAATTATAAAAGGATCATATCGATCACCGACCGAAACGGGTACGTCGCCGGATTTCCGGAGTATGACGGTAAATCTCAGCTCAAAAAATTGATCGATGCTATAGGGAATATCACTGAGTTTACTTATGATGAGAATGAAAACCTAGAGACAATCCGGGACGCTAATACCAATATAACATCATATGAGTATGACGCAGTTAATCGTCTGACCAGGACCATCTATCCCGACTCCTCTTTCGAGGCATTTACTTATGACGCTGCTGATAATATCACCTCGAAAACACTCCTAGACGGGAGCATAATCGAATACGACTACGATAGCCTTAATCGCCTCACCATTAAGACTTATCCGGACATCACCACGGTTGATTACGATTACGACGACCTGGGCCGCCTCACCGATATAGAGAATTATTATTATGCCCTACACTATGAGTATGACGAAATCAGTCGGGTGGAGTGGTTCTCCTGCACCGATAAGGATATCGGGGAAGGTTATAAGGTGGAGTACGAATACGACGCCGAGGGAAACCGGACGGCATTAACTTACCCATCCGGCTATGAAATATCCGCCACCTATGACGACCTGAATCGCCTCAATCAGATCAAGGACCCGGATGATAAACTCCTGGCTGACTATGACTATGATGCCATGCGGAGAACCGGCGTGACTCTTTTCAATGCCGGAACGGAAGTTACCTTCACGAGTTATACCTACGATGATGCCAATGATAAGCCCGACCACCTGATCACACTCTCTAACTGGAAAGCCGGGACAGATATTGCTATCTCCACTTTCAACTACACTTACGATGTAGAAGGAAACCGCCTCTCAATGGAAGTCGGCCCGGCCTGGGAATCTCAGACCGGAGAGCATGACTACGATTACGACGACATCTACCAGTTAACCGAAGTTGATGTACCACAATTCGCGGCATACAGTGATACTACGTTTACCTACGACAGCATGGGGAATCGTCTTAAGGTTACATTCTCCGGACAGAGTGAGATTTATGACCCCAATGAGTTAAATCAGTACGATGGGGTAGATGATATTGAGTATTCTTACGACGAAAATGGCAATCTTGCTGATGACGACGTCCAGACTTATTACTACGACCTGGAGAGCCGTTTGACCAGGGCCGTCCGAAACTCCGATGGGCAGACACTGGCTGAGTATCGCTACGATCCATTTGGAAGAAGGGCGAAAAAGATCACGGATAATGGCACGACCGTGGCAAACTATCTTTATGATGGTGTCCAGGTCATTGAAGAGCGTAACGGGGACTTTGAGCTGGAGAATAGGTTTGTATATGGCCCAGGAATTGATGAACCACTCACAATGTATGATGCCCAAGCAGCGAAAACATACTTTTATCAAAGAGACGGCCTCGGCTCAGTCACGGAGATAACAGACGATCAGGGGAACGTGGTCGAACATTGTCGGTATTCGCCCTACGGGAAGCTTAAGATTTATAACTCGTCCTGGAGTGAAATATCTGCTTCCTCTGCCGGGAATCCGTACTATTTCACGGGGAGGAGGTTTGACGAGGAGACGGGACTCTATTATTACCGGGCCAGAATGTATTCGGCAGAGATTGGGAGGTTTCTGCAGACTGATCCGCTTGGTTATTTGGATGGCCCAAATCTATATAGGTATGCAAGAAATTCCCCCGTGAACTTAATTGATCCGATTGGATTTGCCCCATGCACAAATAATTCTGGAAGGCCAGTCCCATATAAACCTGAAGGAGTGGATCATAAGCCACCAAGTATTGCAGAACCGGGAGAAACTGTAGACGCTGATGGCATATATAGTCCTGCGGGGACTGTTAACCCGATTGTTGTAAAGATTCCAAATAATGCAAGAGCTGTGATAAATAGAGATGGCCAACTTTATGTATATGCCAGATACTATCCGTATGGGTTGGGTAAGGCACTATGGAAATTGACAAGCAAATATCGACCAAAAATAGTTGGCCCAGAAACATTAAGTGAAGGGGACTATAAGAATTGGCCTAATCCATATAGCGGAGAATATTGGCCATATCAAAGGTGGACTATATGCGAATAACCGTACGAAAATTGATTCCGCTATTGCTGTATTTAATCGTAATAATCCTTATTATTGAGGTGCTTTATTGGGACAATCTTGGTATTGAGAGATGGGGTCTTGAAAAGTTAGATGATACTATCTTCTATATATTGCAAAGTACTGAATACGCAGAAAATTATTCTGAAATTAAATTCAATTCGGTAAAAGTTGGGACGAATTATGAACAGGTCATAGGAATATTGGGCACCCCTTTGCGTGTTATATATGATGCCGACGGAAGAACTCTTAAAATAGTTGATTATGTTGGCCATGATGAAAAAATATGGTACCCGGATCTAAGTGAAAATTCACAAGAGAAATGTACTGGGATTATTCTTTATTATAGCTTGCCACGTAAACCTCGGTCACACGGCTGGTATGTACGAATTGTGAGGTTGTCTGCCGAGGGAGTAGTAATACGTATTAAAAAAAGTATGTATGTTAGCTGAAGAAACAGGGTCATAAAGACCGAATCAGATTCCTTCCGCAAACAGCTATCCCGTTAAAATCGCAAAGGGATATACAAGTAGTGGCTATGGTGGGGTAATAGATGAAGTTAGGCTCTATGATAGCGTCCTCTCTGCCGAAGCGATAACAACCCTTTATGGCAGTGGAGCTGTCTCTAAATAATGCCGTGAAGGCCGGGTATTCCCCGGCCTTCACGGTTTTTATTTGCTATCGTCCCTCTTTTCTGCTCTACTTGATAAAAGACCCGGATTTAAAGGCCGTAAAATGGCTTTAAAGCCGTTTTTAACTTTGTCCGGCCCCAAACCCTTAAAAATGAAGACATCGCTTAAAGACCGCCTTAAGGCCGCCGGAATACGCCATTTTGACGACCTGATCCATGACCAGTCCCGGGAGTGGCTCCAGAAATACTTCAAGAAGGGAGCCTCCAAGTACCCGGTCAACGTGGCGCGCCTCATGCGGAACATCATCTGGCAGGTCCGGGAGCGGATCCGGTACGGCGAGAAACCCCCGCTCAATGAACTGATCCGGACCTTCTGGTACATGTACATCAAACCCACCCTCTCCCGGGCCGGGGCTCTGGCTTACGACGTCGACCAGTACAAGCAACTGGTCTACCAGTTCGTTCACATGGTCCGGGACCTCGACCTGATGCGATACTCCGACATTGGCTTCCGGGACGACAACGAGGCCCACCGTCGGGTGGGCGCCAACGCCAACATCGTCCTCTTCTCCGAGAAGCTGGGCCACCAATCTTTCCTCTCTGAGATCTCCGGGAAATACCGGGTATCGATCATTGCCCTGGGCGGCCAGCCTTCCGTCCTCAGCCTGGAGTATTTCGTCGATGAACTGAAGGCTCAGAGCGTGAATCTCCGCCGATCGTTTTATTTCTTCGGGATAGTCGACTATGACCCGAGCGGTTGGATTGTCCGGGATGCCTTCGTCCGGAATCTGAAATTCTACGGGATCAAGAATATCCATATGTTCGACCTGATCCATCCCGATATGCTCACCCCTAGGGAAGTCCGCCTGGCCCGCTACCGGATCCCGGCCGGCAAGAGCATGGAGGCCAAGAACAAAGACTGGCTCAAAGACGTCCACAGCCGGAAATACGACAACCAGAAATACCTGGAGATGGGAGATCCCGAATCTCCGGTCCTCTACGGGCTGGAGGCCGAAGCGGTCTCCAGCAAGCGGCTGACCGGAGAGCTGGAAGAGGTCATGCTCCCCCTGATCGCCAAATCGGAGGACCTGGTCAGGGCCTATGAGTTGCGCCGGCTGAGCGAGCGGATCCGGAGACTTGCTCTCCGGAGGTTCAGGCTGGCAGCCAAAGCAGAACAACAAGGAGAGAATCATGGACGGGCAATCTAACTACATCAAAAACTCAGTGATCAAAAGATACATCAGCGACCAGGAAGATCTCCGATCTTCCGAGGACGCGATCGCGGCAATCAATCAACGGATAAATGAGCTGATTCAGAAAGTAATCGAGGAGGCCGCCGCCAACACCCGAGACAACGATCGGAAGACAGTACTGCAGGAGGACGCCGAGGCCGCCCTGCAGAAGCATGTCGGCCGGGAGACCCTGACCTGGCAGCAGACCCTCGACCAGGTCCTCCGACAGCCCCCGGTAAATCTCCGGGACATAGCCAACGGGATAGACGAAGAACTGAAACGATTGAAGTTGTAGAGAGAGAATGAACTACCGCGAACTTGCCGAAGTGATCCGGAAGGAACACGGCCTCTCCTGGGCCGAATCCTCCCGGATCCTGGAGACCGTGATCGAGACGATCCGGGACCAGGTGAACCAAGGTCACCTGGTCCGCCTCCGGAACTTCGGGACCTTCCAGCCCCGGGAGAGTCACGGAAAAGTCCGGGCGAAATTTAACGCCTCAAAGAATTTTTTCAATCACTATTAATTGTTAAGGTATTCTCTTTTTTTAAAAAAGTTATTGCAATATTCGCAAAAATAAAATAAAAACTTGCACATTCTTTCAACTTGGGTTATATTTTATGTAGTATATGAACAAAAACCTTTAATCTCTAAAACCAAGTTGGTGATCTCGAATGTGGAAAATCAATTGGACTCTCATAACGAAAAGCCAGGCCAAAAGAGTTAAAAAGAAACATACGGCTGAATTTGAATCTTGTGTGGCACAAATAGCGACGGCCCAGAAGTATCTTAATATGGGCTTAAAGATCGGGGGGAAGTTGAAGTTTGGAACTCTTCGGTCCGAAAGTGGTGGAGTTTATCGAGTAGGTCAATCTGGTATTCCAAGTCCAAAGGAAACCAGGATATACCTCTACTTCGATGAAGACTCTAAAATTATTCATGTTGTTGGGATGGGATTTAAGGAGGGCCAATCCAAGGACATCAATGAGGCTAAAAAGCTGGTAAAAAAAATACGCGAAGCAAAATAATAGTTTGTAACTTATAACCCAACGCAGAAATGTATGGGGGAAAACATCATGGCACGCATATCTCATTCTGTCGCTGAAATGGCCGCCGATATTCTTGACGACCCTTCAGCTAAAGAGAGAGTGGAAAAACTAATCGCTAACAGGAGGTTGATAGAACAACTTATCCTTCAAAGACTCCTCAGAGAGAAAACTCAGACTGAAGTTGCTAAACACATGGGGTGTCACACCAGTAAGATCTCCAGGATGGAAGCCGGTTCCGACCAGGATTTGAAACTCGGTGATATCCTCGGTTACTTGTCGGCCCTGGATATGAATCTCTCTATGATTTTAGCGGATCCGACTTCTCCGATCGCGGACCGGATTAAACACGCTGTCTTTCAGATCGATGATCTGTTGCAGGAACTCCGTGATTTAGCGGCCCCTTACGATGATGATAAAATCAACGAGGGAATAGACCGCTTTTATCACGAGGTGCTTTTTAATTTTATCAAAAACTTTAAAAGCACTTACGACGAGTTCCGTGATCGCTCGCAGATCTCCTTTCCGGAGGAAGAAGTATCCGCTGAAGGAGTTATCGAAGATCAAGAAAGCTCTCCGGAGGAAGTCTCTCAAAGAGAACTTGCGGGAGTAGTTTAACCCGGTAGACTTAAAACTTCAAAAGTGCCCCTTGCGACATTTCGAACCGTTTAAAGCTTTCGAAATCGACCTTGGGGCTTTACTTTTTAAGATTAATCATGTATGAAAAAGAAAAAAGATTTGTGGTCTGCGTGGATAACTCAGATTATCTGGCGTCCCTTGAGCGCCACAAAATATATCAAGTTATCCCTGACGCGGAAGCCAGGGCAGATGGAGAGATCCGGATAGTTGACGAAAGCGGTGAAGACTATCTTTATTCCAAGGATCGCTTTGTCTCCATCCGCCCGCCCGCTGTAGTCCGTGAATCACTGGTTTGCGCATAAGAACAAGTACTGCGCCGGCAGGGAGGAGAAAGCACAATGACACATATATCTGTTGCTGAGATGGCCGCGGCTATCCTTGACGATCCTTCAGCGAAAGAAAGAGTAGAACAACTGGTCACTAACAGGACGTTGATAGAACATAGGAGGGATGCGATTGCGGAAAACATTAAAAAATCCAGAAACGAATTCGCGCGAGGAGAAGTAGAGAAAGGCACCGCAAACGATCTAATGAGAGATACTTTTGAGAATGAAAAAGAAGAGTAATCCAACCCCCTCCCCCGCCCCGCAACCTGGTGCCTTCTCCGCGCGGGCGCCGGCCTGTCACGCTTCTTGCTGATGGCCTTGCTCCTTCGGAGCATCCTTCCGGTGATTAAAACCGCGATGCGGTTTTAATCACCTCCAGGAGCGGCCGCAAGAACCGCGCCAGGCCTCGTCTTACCTGGTGATCAACCCCCCTCCTCAGGTCAATACCCATCCAGGACACCTACCAAATCGAGGAGCTCGGCGCCGCGTACTGCGGCACCTCCGCTCCACTTTATCAATTCCCTCTGCTCCCCCCCACCCGGTTTCAGTCCGGGCGCCCCTACCTCACCCCCTACAGGCCCGGACTGAAACCGCCCCCCGGCCCTTCCCCGGTTCAATCAGATCCCCCCTACCTCACCCCCCACATCTGATTGAACCTCGCCCCCTACCCCCCACCATTTCAGACAGGCCCCCCAACCTCACCCATTCCGCCTGACTGAAATGGCCCCCCCGGTCCCCCCTGGTTTCTGTCAAGTTGCCTCTACCTCACCCCCCACACTTGACAGAAACCGCCTCCCCCTGTGAAGCCCCGCCGGTCGAAGAGCC
>Ga0307991_1000766_pt1 | contig 23074 bp, 14 predicted proteins | sample EllFjometagen131_FD_203146 | JGI IMG/M metagenome (GOLD analysis project Ga0307991, IMG submission 203146) | Marine microbial communities from Ellis Fjord, Antarctic Ocean - #131 | ecosystem: Environmental > Aquatic > Marine > Unclassified | place: Southern Ocean | collected 2014-10-08 | reverse complement strand
GGGGCTGCCCATCGGGGACGCAGTCAGAAAGGGTGTATTCATGCATGGATTTGCCGGCGACCTCGCCGCGGAGTATGAAGGCGAAGACGGCATGACAGCTCAGGATATTATGGATTATCTTCCTCTTGCGGTAAAGATGGATCGTGAGGGCCTGGATAATAAACTTCTCGAGAAATATGAGGGAGCAATTGTAATATAAGTTCAAGGGGTCGAGGGAAACTGGAAACTCGGATATTATTAGCAGGTTTAGATGTAGGCTGGGTTGAGGCACGAAACCCAACAAGAATCTTCAGCCCTCAGCTTGTATACTGAAGTATCACGTAGATCAGGTAGATACCCAGCAGCCATGCCCCCTGCCACTTTCTGAATCCCCCCTTCTTGTTCATAAAAATGAATGTTCTGAATGAGTAGAGGATAATGAGCATGGCAGGAAAGTGAAAGATGAAAAAGTTTGGTGGTATGGAAAGTGGCCTGACCGCTGCCGAGGCCCCTATGACAAAGAGACAGTTGAGTACGTCGGCCCCAACGATATTCCCGACGATGATATCCGGATGACCCTTCCGGATGGATGAGAAGGCGGTCATGAGCTCCGGCAGTGAAGTGCCGAGGGCCACCATGGTGGCGGCTATGACATCCTCAGGTACACCGATTCGCAGCGCGATTTCCGCCGCCGCGGGAACGAGTATACGCGCCCCGGCAACGACCATAAACAATCCCCCCACAACCATTACCCAGCAACGGCCTGTATTCTCGATACAGGTATCGTCGTGACTCTCCTCACTGAAGACTGTATGTTGTCTGGACCACCTGTAGGTCAGGTACATATAACCCACAAGAAGTATGAGAAAAAAGATTCCCACCCATCTGCTCAGCACGGGGTGGCCGGACATTGAAACGAAAGCGTGGATGGAAATAATGACCAGCAGTGTGGCAACTCCCACCTGCACCCAGCCCGTCCTGTTTAGGATGAAACGATTAACCGGAATCGGCGCCAATATGCAGGCAAGACCGAAAATCAGTCCGGTGTCGGCGATTATGGAACCGACGCCATTTCCCAGGGCGAGACCTGGATTTCCCATCCATGCCGCCATTACTGACACGAACGCCTCGGGCATAGTGGTGCCGAGAGAGATAATGGTCGCGCCGATTATGATCTTGGGAAGGCCGGTTCGCTCTGCCAGCGCGACAACGCCGTCTATCATCCAGTCCGCGCCTATGGACAGGAGCGCAATGCAGATGACGATTAAGAGCAGTAGGAGAAGAGTAGGGGTCCCCGCCATCAGATTGTGGAGGACAGTTGCGTCCCATAGCCAGCGAAAAATTTCCATATAACGACCGTTTACTTCATTAAGAATAGGAGTTTACTGGATAAAAGATACAAAGTTTACGCCATACGCATATCATAATAATTCAACTTTCGCACCTGTTCTTGCTATCTGTCAGGAAAAGGCTCGAAAGCTCAGACGTTAATAGATAACAGGCCTGTTCCGCAGTACTATAATAACTTTTGATTCAGGCTTCAAGGTATTAGTAACATAATCCAGGTATTAGTTCCCGGTAGTGTAAAAGAAAATTCGCAATTTGAAGTATTGCAATAGGCCATCGATATCTCCCAAAAGGGTGTTAGCGATAACAAGTATGAAAGGAGAAAGAGCGATGTCCGGAAAAATTGATACATCGACGTACAAGAAATTATTACTGTATTTTATGAGAAAGGCAGATTCTTTATATTGCAGATTCCCAGCAGTACAGCTGCGGGGAATCTGCTTCTGTTGAGAAAAACTTCTGATTTTAGACATTTGCTAACCCCGCTGCAAGCAGCGGGGAATACACTCGTTGTTCAGTTCGATGCTCCAGTGGTTAAAAGAGAGGATGATGGAAATAGAGGCAGAGACGAAAGTGGGGGTAGCCAAGGGAAAGCACCAAACAGATCGGACAACCCATTTTTCAGGGACTCGGGTCCGGCGATTTGATACACGGTTGCGCATCTTGTATCTTTTGGTTTCCAAATTTTGCCAAGGCGAGCATATTTCCTTCTTTGTTACCAAGAAGAAGCGATCGTAGCAGGTGCCGATTCAGGTGGTTCGGGAAGCGTTTATTCGTGCCGCAGTGCTTTGATGGGGTCCAGTTGGGTGGCCTTGCGGGCTGGGAAATAACCGAAAAGAACTCCCACGGCCGCCGAAAACAGAAAGGCCACCAACACCATGCCCGGGGGTATCTATATTGGTTAGTCCTCAGTAAAGGTAACTATTCCAGATTTTTGTCGCTTGGATTTCCATGGGCACATAATCAGGGCCCACAGCCGCGCATCCGGACATGTTCGATAGTATGAACAAGGCCAGCAGTCCGCCAAAGTACCGGCACAACCAGCGGAGGTTCCTGTCCACGGATAACACAACGGAATTTTTTGAATTCATGCAAAAATCCTCAATCCCATGGATTACTCTTTTGTCATTGGCTGTAAAACGTTACCATGGGCCAGGGTGACCTTGGTCCAGGTTTCAAAAGGCTCGTCCATCGCCTTTGCGGGGGAATCACCGCCGGGTCTGCCGCCACCGTGCATCCCTCCACCGTGATTTGTTCTGCCCATGCCGCCTTCGGTGGGCTTGCCCATCTCATGGTTCATGTCTGTTTTTCCTGTCTCGATGCCGATCCCCAATGTCTTTCCCGGACCGAGAGCTGAAAGTGACGGGCCGGCCGTAAAGCAAATTTTAAATTCATACACAAACCGGCGGCCGTTCGGCTGTCCCGCACCGACCTCGATACCCGTCTGCCGAACCTGGGCCATGGGCATCGACAGGGGACCGGTGGTTTCCGCATAGGTGATATCGACGGCCGTGGGCCTTTTCAAGGTTGTACTCTCTTTTTTATTCCCCTGGCGGTCATCAGCCCCGGATTTCCTTGGAAGCCCCCGTGGACCGGCACCGGGCAGATGAACACCAAAAGTCTTATGCTTTTCACCGGCCGGATCAAGCCAGACGGTCAGCCCGGTCATCAATAGCTTCTTTTTCAATTCCTTATCATTGGTTACAAAACAAATGTAGACGGCATCGGCATCGTTCATCATGCGGATACCGATCTGCCTGTCCGCATCGTAATATTGAAAGGATGCCGGCCATTCGTCTTCCGAACCATTGATTGTCAAACCATCCCTGCACCAATGACTTGTCACATCATGGGCAGCACAACCGGTGCTGACCAGTGCAAGCAAAAATAGACCGACCTTGAGTGTATTGGTTCTAACGACAGACTTTATCATAATTATCCCTGATTCCTATAGGTCAAAAAAATTACCATAAACAGGTAATCGCTGATAAACACCATGGTTCAAAATATACCCCAGGAAATAATGGTAACTAACGGATGGTGCAGGATGACATCATATGCATCCGTGGTGTCGGATATTTTCGGCGTAACTATTTAATTGTCTGTATCGCGTACCAGACGGACGTAATTATAGGCCCGCTCGCCGCCTTCACCCAACGCGCCGCCTTCGTATTTGGTGTCAAAACGCATGCCGCCCGCTCCGTGCGAATCAGCGCCGCTATCGTCCACCGCCGTTCCGAAGGCCATATACCAGGCATAGTAATATTCCCGGCTGTCCCCGCCGAAGTAGGCGCTGGTGCTGGACCAGAAATAGCCGTAATCCGGGTCGTAGTCCGTCGTCCCGGACGGAAGTGCCGTAATATCGAAGAAGTCGGTATTGATGGCGGGGCCTAAATCATCCGCATCACCGGCACTGGGAGAATGGGTGTAGTCCGCGATGCTCTGGAGCTCTTTGATATTCGGCAGGCGCCAGTCGTCGTAGTTGCCCGTCGTGGCACTCTCGGCGTAAATCAGGGCGTCTTCCCAATCCATTCCGCTACCGTCGTCCGCCTGCTCCCACATCAGCCCCGTGGCATGGTCGGTCACCGTGCCGTCGTCATTGTCCTCGAAATCATTGATCCCATAGCTTGAATTTCCGCGAACGGCCCGGACGTAGTTTCCCCTTTGGCCGGAAACGAGGGCGGGATAGGCCTTGATATGACCGGTGCCATGATTCACGCCGAAAGCCGCATTCTCTTGCCCCTCCGTTGTTGTGCCAACGTAGAGCTCGGTCCAATATTGCTCATCTTTGCTCACGCTGGTACCGGCTATGTCGAAATAAGTTGTGTCCAGATAGGGCCAGCCCTCTGAAAAATTGCTGATCGAAAACAGCTCCTTGGTGATGGGCATGTGCCAGTCATCGTACCCAGCCAGTTCCAGCGATTCGCAGTACGTCTCTGCCTCCACATAGCTATAGCCTCCGCCTTGAGGACTGCTGGCATTTTCTTCAGGTGTCTGCTGCCACATCAGGCCGGTCACATTGTCGGAGACCGTGCCGTCGCCATTGTCGGTGTAGTTGAACTGATTGCCGACATACTGGGCATCCTGTCCGTAAAACGCTTCACCTGATTCAGGACAGGTGATTTTGTCACCGTTGTCGTCATAACAGGCAGTCTGGCCTGTATCCAGCAAAGGATAAGAGGCTTGGTCAAAAGTCTGGGCCGTGTCCATGTCTCGTACCAAGCGGACATAATTGTAGATACGAATAGCGTCCCCCTGGGGGCCGTTGCCAGTGGGGTAGTCGGCGGGGTCGCCCGATTTGGGATCGCTGCGCTGAGCCCCGGCCCCGTGGACATCCTGCCAGGCGCCATCCATATATCCCATGGCCCGACCAAAGGCGATATAGGCCCCGGCAGATCCGCCCGTTTCTTCGCTCCAGTTGGCGTGTGTAGTGCCGCTCCAATAGCAGGGGTAATCGTTTTCTCCCGCTTCGTTGGTGATGGACGTTGCGTTAAACACCGGGTCAATGGCCGCAGATGCCGTAATCCCCGGAGAACGGGTATAATCCACAATGCTCTGCAGTTCTTTGACGCTGGGCAGACGCCAGTTACTGTACCCCAGGTAGTTTGCATCGTTTCTGGATTGAACCCAGGCAAGGGCTGCGCCCCAATCAAGCCCCTCACTGCTGTCATCCTGAGACCACATCAAACCAGTGGCATCGTCGGTGATGGTACCGTCGTCATTGTCCACAAAGTCGTTTTCACCGTACTCGGTATTGCTGCGCACATAGATGACAAAGAAAGTTTTGTCAGAACCAAAAAGAGTCAGCCCATAGCCCTTGATGCGGCCGTCGGCAAAGTTGACACCGAAAAGAAGACCGCCAGCGCTGGTGTCCACATACAGGTTGCTGGAGGCATACTGTGAATCAATAATGCGTTCTCCGGCATCGGTGTCCCCGTATGCAAAATCAAAATAGGTGGTATCAATGAAGGGAATCAGGCCGGCGGTGTCTTCGCCTTCATAGCCGCTGGGATCGACGCCGGTAAAATCGATGAGTGAGTAGAGCTCTTTGATGGTGGGCAGACGCCAGTCGCTGTAGCCGGCGAGGGTGAGCGCTCCTGCCCCGGCGACCGCCTCGTCATAGGTCAGCTTGTCGGTAGCATCGATATCACCGTCGCCGTCGCTATCCGGGCTCTGCTGCCACATCAGACCGGTGATATTATCGGTCACCGTGCCGTCGCCGTTGTCGGTGTAACTGGGTTGATTGCCATCGTATTGGGCGTCCTGGCCGTAATAAGATCCCGCTGCTGTGGGGCAGGTATCCAACTCGGCACTGTCACTATAGCATACGTTCTGGCCGGTATCGACAACGGCATATGCTGAAGCAAAGCTGACTGATTCATCACTACCTGAGTCACTGCTGCCGGATGAACTGCAACCGACAAAAACCATGAGTGTCAGTGACATCAAAATCATTCCTATAAAAATACCTCTAATTTTTTTCATCGTGTTTCCCCTTTTTACCGGTTTTTCGATCAGTTAATTCATCAGTTGTTGCCGCTGCCCCTTTCCTTATCCTCAGGTGGGGGGTTATCAGGGCGCAGGACCAGCCGATTGCCCTGCAGTTCACAGACCCCTGTCACCGTATCCCCGTGCGGGCTGACAAACTGCGCCGTATCCCCGGCACTCTTGCCTTCGCAGGCCTCATAGGCCTCCGGCGGCGGCCCCTGATGCCTGCCCCTGTGCCGCTGTTGATCGATATCCGCTCCAAATGCGGTCGTGGCAAAGAGGCCAAACAAAACAATGCCAATTATAAATTTTCTCATGGATTGATCTCCTTTCTTTGAAGTCCACATCAATTTTCTAAATGCTTTTTATTGCCGGGTTTTTCAATAGAATGACGACCAGAGGTTTGTTCTCGGCTCTGCCCCGGCCCCTTTCTTTCCGGTCGCATATCATATAGATTCATCTTTTTGATTTGATCCGCAGTAAGAATTTTTCCAAGGGCCAGGCGCGATTCAACGTTCTGAACAAACAGTTTACCCTTTACATCTGAAATTTCTTGCGCGATTTTAAGGACGGCCGTATCGTCAATCCTGTCATTGGAAACCGCCTTATCCAGTTGCAGATGCAAGCGGTCAAGCTGCGCTTTCAACACCAGATGCTTTTCACGAAAAGTAAAATCGGTATCCCTGATCAGTTTAATCTGGTTTTCTGTAAGTTCCAGGTTTTGCGCCATTTGAGGGTTCCGCCAGATACCAAGGATCGGGCCGTGGTGGACTTTCATGTCAAAGCCCTTGCCCTGCCATTGGTCACCTTGTGCTCCTGCCAGAGCGAGTGCCGGAATAAAACAGACCATGATGAGAAGAACAATAACACCGGTGGTAAATTTTTTACTCCATTTAGAATTCATAGTGTATCTCCTATAAAGTTGTGTGATTTTGCCGGGGATTTACCCTCGGTTTTGAGCTGAATATACAGGACTAATGTAAAGGATTTATGTTATTCAACGACAAAATTGTAAAGATTATGTAAAATGTATTGTCCCACAGATGCGGATGATATGAGAATTAAGCTTGCTGGGTGGGCGGCTGAGGACGAATGAAAAGGGAACGAGTGCCATGGGAAAGACCATGCCCTGATCAGACCTAAACGCCGGCAGATGACAAGATGATGGTACCTCAATGCTGAAAGTCCTTGTATCGAAGCGTTAGGGGGCGTGACGACACACAACCACAGCACAAAAAGAAACGGAGAAAGAGTTTCCTTGTTAAGATGAATATCTCAACAGGTAGACGGTGTTGTACGTAACTTGGGCAGTTTGGGTGGGCCTGCCAATAAATATATGGCAGGCCCTTTTTAGTTATGTCCAACGTCTTTACAGGTCCGTACATTGGCAGTACCTATTTCCCCAAATTTTCTAATTGTTTTAGACCTGTAAGTTGAGTTGGCTGCCTTTTTCACTATCTTGACCCAACGTGTTGGACATTTGGCTCAAATATTCCTGGATCAGATAGTTGATTCCCGACTTGGCCTCCTCTGCGTCAACAACGCCGTCCCCATTTGTATCGAGGGAATCTAGCGTACTTGTGGAGTCTTCATCAGAACTGTTCAACATGTCCAAAAGGCTCTCAAGACCACCTCCCTGCGTGTCACCCATCATTCCAGGTGGAGGACCTTTTGGGCGGCCCGATTCAAACTCTTCTTGGCTAACAGCACCGTCTTCATCGGCGTCAAGATCGGAAATCATCTGGTCAGCATCTACAGTTTGACCTGTCATACCTGAGATTTCTTCAGCAAATGCACTGAGTTCTATCTTGTCTAGCGAGCCATTCCCACTAGAATCGATTGCTTCGAAGGGCTTACCCCCCTGACCACGCATTGCAGTCATCTGGCTGGGGTCCATGTACCCTCCGCCTATTCCACTAATCATCTCATCACCTCCTCTCACAAAATGTTCAAAGTTATTTACCATTTGCAAATCTCTTTCTAGAGACAGCAAAACTATGGGGAAAAGTATTGCCGTTTTGCTATTAATGCTTTTTGTATGCCATATAGATGGCATTCAGAGCCGCAAATTCATAAACGTGAAACCTATAAGTTACCTGGCTAGGGCCCTGTTTCCATATCATTTCTTTTCCTCCGGTCCTCTAGTATTTCACTTCCGCGTTTCAAAAAAGTCGATTTCCAAGTCTTAATTTGATTCGGATGGAGGTCATGTTCCTGAGCCAATTCTTCTAAAGATTTGTTGCCTTTGAGCAATTCCACCACGACATTAAACTTGAAAGAACCGGTATATGTTTTACGCTTCTTCATTACGGATAATTTCCTTTGTCAGCAAATCTCAACTCAGAATAGTGCTTTCGCAAAAAACGTCACTTATTAAAAATGCAAAAAAACAGGTTCTGAACAAAATATTGCCGTGAGCGATGGAGCCGATTATTTTATTAAGCGGCAATTATTTCCGTCTGCGAGAAAAGCTTTCCTGGTAGAATTGTGATCTGAACACCTTCCGATTAATTACTCGTAACGCAAGGATCCGATAGAGTTTCCCCCGTCCAGTCAGTTACCCTCCTGCTCGCAGGTGCCCGTCGCCGTATCTCCATGCGGGCTTACAAAATTCGCTATATACCCGGCGCATTTCTTTCCGGTCGCATATCATACAGATTCATCTTTTTGATTTGATCCGCAGTAAGAATTTTCCCAAGGGCCAGGCGCGATTCAACGTTCTGAACAAACAGTTTACCCTTTACATCTGAAATTTCTTGCGCGATTTTAAGGACGGCCGTATCGTCAATCCTGTCATTGGAAATTGCTTTATCCAGTTGCAGATGAAAGCGGTCAAGCTGCGCTTTCAACACCAGATGCTTTTCACGGAAAGCAAAATCGGTATCCCTGATCAGTTTGATCTGATTTTCTGTAAGTTCCAGGTTTTGCGCCATTTGAGGGTTTCGCCAGATACCAAGGATCGGGCCGTGGTGGACTTTCGTGTCGAAGCCCTTGTCCTGCCGTTGATCACCCGGTGCTTCTGCCAGAGCGAGCGCCGGAATAAAACAGACCATGATGAGAAGAACAATAACGCCGGTGGTAAATTTTTTACTCCATTTCGAATTCATCGTGTATCTCCTATAAAGTTGTGTCATTTTGCCGGGGATTTCCCCTCGGTTTTGAGCTGAATATACAGAACTAATGTAAAGGATTTATGTTATTCAACGACAAAATTGTAAAGATATTGTAAAATGGGGAATTAGGGGGACAGAACACATAATTATCCTAACCGCTGCACGAATATGTTTTAGATATCTTACATGCCTAGAATATCAAGAATTGTTGCCGTAGATTATCCGCATCATATTACCCAGCGTGGCGTTCGATCTATGGACATCTTTCACAGCGACCACGATCGGAATCAGTATTTGCAGTTCATAAAAGAAGAGACCCAGAAATTTGAGACGGTCATTCTTGCCTGGTGTCTGATGACCGATCATGTTCATTTCATAGCGATTCCTCGTACTGAGACGTCGTTTGCCAGAGGATTTGGCGAAGCCCATAAACGATACACTCGTATGAAAAATTTCCATGATAATGTTCGGGGATATTTATTTCAGGGGCGATTTGGTTCTTGTGTGCTTGATGAACGTCATTTGCTGGCTGCCGTGCGTTATGTAGAGAATAATCCGGTTGTTGCGGGGATAACCAGTCATCCATGGGAGTATAAGTGGTCTAGTGCGTCATATCACGTCGGTAACATTAAGGAAGATGTTCTTGTGCATGACCGGGACTTATATGGCCTGGTAAAGGATTGGCGAGAATATTTGGATAAAGGGATTGCGGGAAGTGATGACATAGTCACCGTGAAAAGATCGACGAGAACAGGACGCCCCGCAGGTGATTTTGATTTTGTTGATAAGATTGAAAAGCTGACAGGTCGTTTGTTACAGAGGCAAAAACCCGGACCAAAGAAAAAACAAAAAAGCTGAATTAAGTGTTATGTCCCTAAAATCCCCGATTTGCTGGCTTCTACAGATTGCTGTAAATTTTCGTTTGCTTAAATACTTATCCTCCCTCTACCAACCTAATTTCTTCCTCCGTGAGCTTATAGAGCCGGTAGGTGAGTTGATTCATGTCGTCTTCAGCCCGGGCGATTTCAGAATCCAACGCCTTGGTGTCGGCGTCGATTTCGACTACCTGTTTCATGATGGCCGGGTTGCTCGTTTTGCGGAGTTTCAGGAGCAGTGATATCAGCCGGTTAGCATCAAATTTTTGGGTCACATTCGTGCGACGGATCTTCTGCCGCCATTGGGCTGCGATGAACGTCGCCTCTTCTTCGTCAAGGAAAATCCCCTCGATCAGCGCCGTGCCATCTGCCATGAGCTTCAACTCGCCGTAATCGTTTGCGACAGTGAGCTTCACACCGGGGCGAAGCATGGGATTCATTTGTTCTAAATGAGAAGTCAGTTTCAACTTTCGCTGCAACTTGGCCCAAGCGGTCAACTCGCGACCTTTCAATTCGGGCGGGGCGTCTTTTTTGAACGCCTTTAGAGGCTTGACATCGGCCCAGAACCAGCCCTCATCTTGCTTTTCGTTCTCGCATTGAGTGCTTTCAAGCCGTTTATCGATTCTCAACAGGAGATCACGCCGACGGGTGTGCAGGTCTTGCAGGATCTTTGCTTTTTCGGCCACTTGGACTTTTTCGGTTTCCGTGGCTTGGGGGATAGGGAGGGGGGAGAGAAACTGTGTTTCTATGTCAAAAAAGCCGCCTGCTTTGGGTCTGGCGATTCTTTGGAAAAAGAAAGAAATTACCGTGCTATTCAATAGCCCTGCGAGAAACCACAAGTCATCAACAGAAGTCATGAAAATACTATAGACTCGCTTATCGTTTGCTGCTATTTCTCCATTTTCATCAACCACGCAAAGAACATTTTGGGCTGTCCCTGCGATCATTAGCTTTGGAAGTGGTTGTTTGTCGAGATTCTGATTGCGGCTATAGCGATACCAGTGTTCATCATCCAGCTTTCCGCCATCTCTTTGACGTAAGAACTCTTCATATATTGTTAAAAATTTAAATGTCTTAGGAAAATCTCGCGCCATAACGTAAGGTTCATACAACTTTGCTTTGCCGCCTTTTGTGTATGGAAAGATAATACCTAATTCTGTTTTAACTGACTGGTAACGTTTGATATGGTCGCCAGTAGCCAATTTGAGTGTAATCACTTCTTCGATTTCAATTTCATGAGGGGGGCTTTTCTGAATTTGATGTTTTGGAGCGTGCAGATATTTTCCCTCCGATAGCTTCTTGTTTGCGAATATCCAAAAGGCGCCTGAAATCAATCCCTGCGAAATGGATTCAACTATTGAACCAAGTAGCTCATTCTTTGATGAAAGAGATACAAGTAGTTTTTTTTCTTTTGCTGGAATCAATTGCCAGCTATTTTCCTTCGGTAGGTCGTAAAAAAAGACAGTGTCCTTAACTTCGCGCCAATCCACGCTTGCAATGTCTTGTTTGCCACCAGGTGCGAAAACGCAACGAATACAATCCTGTTCTGAGCCGGTGAAAAATTGCAGGGCGGTGTAGGTAATTGCCTCATCGAAAACCTGAAAGCTTTTAAAGTCAATCCAACGGTCCAGGCGGCGGGTGCGCTTGATTTTTTGCCGCAGACCTTTGCCGTATTCGTTTACCATCCAGACGTTTGGGGCGATGTATCCCATTTTCCCCTTGGAGTTCATTAGTTCAATTCCACGTTCGATAAAAGGGAGATACATGTCGAAGTTGCCCGTTTGCGTGCTTTCATACAACGGTCCGCCGTTTTCAGCTTTGGCATTTACCAGGTATTCCGCCACGTCTGCCTGGATCTTTCGGAAATGTTGCAGTTTGACATACGGCGGATTACCTATAACGCAGTCAAAGCCGGGATCTTCGCCTTCATAGATTTCCGGGAAGGCCTTTTTCCAATCGAAGGTATTGACGCGTTCCTGTTCATCCTCGCCGAACAGTTCGCGGATGATGCCCGCCTGGCGGTAGAAATCATGCCCGATCAGACTGTTTCCACAACGGATGTTTCGGTCCAAGGAAGTGAGCGGCTGATTCGGAAGGGCCGTATGTAACCAGAGGGCCAAGCGTGTAATCTCCACTGACTCGGCATTGATGTCCGTGCCATAAATATTCTTCGATAATACGGCGCGCATGGCCGAATGGGTGTCGAAAAGCCCCGTGACGCCGGTAACACGCTCCAATTCCTTGACGATCCATTGCCGCTCTTCGTAGAGATACTTGAACGCCTGGATCAGAAAGGCCCCAGAGCCGCAGGCCGGGTCAACGACTCTCAGACAGTCCAGCCGTTCACGGTATTGCAGTAAGACCTTTTCATATTTGCCTACCAACCGGGCGGAGCGGCCATCTTTGCGGTACGCATCAATCTGTTCATCGCTCACGTTCGTGAATTTGTCGAGGCCAAGTTCCTTGCGGATTTCAGACAGCCGGACCCCCACGGTCTCCTCGACTATGTAATGGGTTACCCATTCCGGTGTGTAATACACCCCGTCGCGTTTGCGCTTGGTGATTTCGGTCAGCGACTCGCGACCCTCGGCGTGGGCTTCCATCACTTCCAGGTCGGTGATGCTCTGCTCAAAGATACGGCCCAGGGCGGTGAGGGTAAGCGTGCGTCCCGCACCGTCATCCGCTGTCCCGAAGTTGTACTTGGCCGAGAAATAAAGCAGGGTCTTGGGGTGCTGCAGAAGTCTTTGGGTGCTCTGCCCCTGGTTCTGCTCACAAAAAACGCGATTCGGAATCCTCAGGGCGTCCATCTCCGGGTCTTCCTCAAACAGGCCGCCGTTGAATTTATTGATACGTTCGGCGCCGAAGGGCGAACCTTCCCGCATGGCGGAGAACAACTGTTTGAGCATGCCCCAGGCTTGATCGGATTCTGGATTGTAGAACTTGCTTGAGCCTACCTCGATCAGCATGTCGCGAAGAACATTGGGCGGAAAGCCCAACTCACGGCCCATGTCCTCGCAATAGAGGATAAACAGGCAGCGGTCGAGTATCCGCTGGGTGAATTTGACCAGCCGTCGCAATCGACCTTCTTGATCGTATTGCGGGTTGTGTTGGCGCAAAGCCTGGTAAAGTGCTTCGCGGAAGGCGTGGTATTCACCGTAAAATTCGTTCTCCAAAACTTGTTCATGGGTAATCTGTTCGCCCAAGAGCTTTTCGAGACGTGATTTTCCGCTGGTGGTCAGCAACCACTCGGAATGAAAGATGCGGTGGAAGAGAAAACGCTGAAACAAAGTCTCCGCGCCGTCCCCCAGAAGCGAAACAGACAAATCGCCCTCTTCGGGTTTGATGACAAAACGCTGGTATTGCGCCTTGTTGCCGTAAACATAGAGCCGGAATTCGTTCATGTCTGTTGCAATCCCCCAAGTGGGCAGGATCGGTGAGATCAGGCCTGTGCGGGATTCGCGAAGATAGTCGAGACACTGGTCAACGGGCGACCGGGCGTTGGGACGGCTTGTTTGGGGCTTGTCCAGTCCGGAGCGATCATCCTTGAATTCTCCCAGCACTTGGGGGATCTCCGCCATATCCTTCCGACCGAAGTAACCCAAAGCCATGTCGGCTGCGCCTGTGCTGCCTCTCTGTCCGGCGCCTTTAACTGGAAATTGTTGTTGGATGGTGTAGCCGTACGCCTTTTTGCCTTCTCCGCTGGCGCAATAACCCCAAATTTGCTTGAAAAACACATCAATGAATGCTGCTTCCGATGCGGTCTCTTTTTGCCAGTCTTTTTCGACCCAGTTTTTCAGGCGGGTATGCAGGGCCTCCGCTTCCGGAGAGCTTTTAAAGGCCTCATAGTCTTTTGCCCAGACGGAATGGAGATAGGCGGTGCTGAACAACTGTTGGTGTTTTCCCGGCACAATGGACCTCTATCTTTTCGAAAATGGTTATAGAATTCGAACGCCTGAACAAACATCCCTGAGATTTGATTTATAAAATGTCACAGCGTTTGCCATCAAATGTTGAGCAGGAACAATAAAAGGCAGCGAATGGACTAATGATTTTTAATCACAAGTCAAATGTCCTGTCAATATTTTAGAGCCGACAAATTCATTGTGAAATGTTTTCTCTCAAAAAACACCCCACTGCCTTTACCGAAGGGTGGAATTCGGGGGACATAACATTTAATTCTTCAAAATAATTTTGTGATCTCATGCTTATGGGTCTCTAATAATATTAGATATTTCACCTAACCAACCGCTTCACCTGACCGCCTACAGCGGCAGGTGAGCTTAGCGTTCGCCGCAAGGAAAGAAGATGATTACATTCCAAGCACAACATATTGCCTGCGCTGAGGCAATGGGTGGAGAAATTCTCCAAGTCACTTTTGATTCTACAGACGTGGAGGATGAGCTCCAGCGTAAACATCCATATGTACTTGTCAGCCAGAATTTCGAGTTTGCTGATCCACCAACAATTAAGTGGTATGACGGCAAAGATTACGACGGAGGGGCAAAAATCCTCAAAATCGTCTTAGCGCAGACCAAGGTGAGAATAGATACTGACAAGGTTAATTTCTCTGTGTCAGAGCAGAAATACTCAGAGTTGGGGTCCTATCTGACTAGGATATTCCCCAAATGCGAGATCATAAATACGCCATAGCAAAGGCGAACCAGTAGATACCGTTCTTGCCAAGCAAAAGCTGGTTTATAATTTGGATCGTACTTTTTGCCGGATTTCAGGATCCCAAAAATAAGATGAACCAGTTTCCGCATTATCGCACAGACAATAACTTTCCCATTTTTACCTTTTTCTTTCAGGCGATTATAAAAAGCGATCATTACAGGATTGCATTGGTGAAGTGGACCCCAAGTCAACGACAAAATTGTAAAGATATTGTAAAAAATATTGTCCCGTTGTTATGGATGGTATAAACGATAGGGCAGTGAAGCTGAATTAAAGGGTTGGGTGTCACCATGACGCATCAAGAAATTGGGGGCATTAAGGGGACATAACACATAATTCAAAAGGCTAGATTAAGTGTTATGTCCCCGGAATTCACCGTATAATATCAGGGCGCGCCCACACTACCAGCCAAATGTCAAGTAAAAAAGTGACTTAATATGCTGATTTTATAACTTATTCATATGCAAAAACCTAACCGGAAATTACTGAATCTTAATAGGATATTTCGTTTCGAACATACTGAAACCGGCTTCTTTTTTGGAGAACGTTTTTCAAGACCTTATTGTAAAACAAACATACTTTATAGGAGGTATGAAAATGAAATTCGTCCGCGTCGTTTTTTTTATACTGGCCATTTCCCTTTTTAATTACAGCGTCCCCCAAGCTGCGATTACCACATATACCGACTTGGCTACCTACCAGGCGGCACTTTCGGGTACCGAGGCAATTGAAGACTTCAACTCTGCCACTGTAGGAAATTTTGCTGATCCCATTAACGAGACCGGGTTCAATTACTTCCGCATTACCGGAAGTACGGATGGGGACAATGTCGGGATATTCCCTGGTACGGGTGGCGGCAACATTGACGCAACGCAGTACCTGGGTTGGAACGGCTCGGGTTCTGGGCCAACCTATAATTTTATCTTTAATGCCATTGTAACCGCATTTGCCTTTCAATGGCGAGATACTGACTTCTCTGACGTTTATGGACTGAGGGTAATCGTGAATAGCGTTCCCAGCGAGTGGAGTAACCCACCGTTTTTAACAAACACAGGCACGGGTTTCTTTGGTGTTATCTCCGATGATCCTTTTACGCAGGCGACCATTTACAACGTCGCTGGCGCTGCCGGTGGCCTCATCAATGACTTCGGTCTTGATAATTTTCGGATGGAACCTGTCTTGAGTGTCACGACGGACGCCGTCTCAAACATAGGAAGTTCCACTGCCACGACCGGAGGGGAGGTCACTGTCCACAATCCGTCTGCCAATCCGATATCGGCCCGCGGTGTATGCTGGAATACCACCGGCGCGCCCACTACAGCTGATCAGCATACCACAGACGGCTCTGGTGCGGGCACATTTACGAGTTCCCTGACAGGTCTTCTGCCCACATCAACCTACTTTGTTCGTGCTTATGCGGTCAGTGGTACCGTGGGGACGGCTTATGGCAATGAAGTCAATTTCACCACCACCACTGCGGCGGCCATCCCAACTCTTTCTGAATGGGGTATGATCATTTTCATGGGGCTATTATTGCTGAGTGCCATAGCGATTATAAAAAGGAGAAGAGTCTGACACTCTCCACGCAAAACACGAAACCGATAACAATCTTTGGATAAGGGACATATATAGAAGACAGAGATCAGTTCTTGTTCGGGGATGCAAAATAGGGGGCAGGGGTTTTGTTCGTGTTCAGTCTATTTAGTGGTCACTTGCAACCGGTAATCGTTATTTTTAACACTCAATAGTTTTAAGGAGTTGGAGGTGAAGGGTGCAAGATTTGCCACAGGGTAGGCAAGGCGATGTCTGTTATGGCTTTTTTCGTGGAGTTTTTCCTCTTATCAGTAAAACGTCAGACCTGATGGAACTGCATACTTTCAAACGGTAAACGGCGTTTAGTTGACTATATTCCATTTGACATCTCAATTGGTGTCCGGTAGATTTTACAAAAGTTTATTATATTAACTTTGATGCACTCGTAAAAAGCTCCGCTATGCCAAAACGTCGGCATTATAATGGGAAGGAAATCCAACCCTTTGTTTAAATAGGCGCAGTTGGCGTAATATCATATAATAACAGGGCGTTATAGCGAGCGTTTTTACTAAAATGACTTCCTTGGAAGTCTCCTCAGCCTGTCATTTCGAGTGAAACCAGAAATCTTTAAACCGTAACATGCTTAAAAGATAAGATTTCTCCCTATAGTCGAAATGACAAATTCGTCGGATTTGACTTTTTACAGGTTCATGAACGTTGACTTGCCTATTTTTTGTTTGCAGATAACATCGTTTATCGCGACAGGGGCATCGGATGAAAGATCAATCTGAAACAAACCAAGAATTCCTCGAAGAGGATACCTTATTAAAACAGAGAATCCAGGAACTGGAACAATCTGAATCAGAGTGCAAGTGGAGGAATTAGGGGGGACATAACATTTAATTCTTCAAAATAATTTTGTGATCTCATGCTTATGGGTCTCTAATAATATTAGATATTTCACCTAACCAACCGCTTCACCTGACCGCCTACAGCGGCAGGTGAGCTTAGCGTTCGCCGCAAGGAAAGAAGATGATTACATTCCAAGCACAACATATTGCCTGCGCTGAGGCAATGGGTGGAGAAATTCTCCAAGTCACTTTTGATTCTACAGACGTGGAGGATGAGCTCCAGCGTAAACATCCATATGTACTTGTCAGCCAGAATTTCGAGTTTGCTGATCCACCAACAATTAAGTGGTATGACGGCAAAGATTACGACGGAGGGGCAAAAATCCTCAAAATCGTCTTAGCGCAGACCAAGGTGAGAATAGATACTGACAAGGTTAATTTCTCTGTGTCAGAGCAGAAATACTCAGAGTTGGGGTCCTATCTGACTAGGATATTCCCCAAATGCGAGATCATAAATACGCCATAGCAAAGGCGAACCAGTAGATACCGTTCTTGCCAAGCAAAAGCTGGTTTATAATTTGGATCGTACTTTTTGCCGGATTTCAGGATCCCAAAAATAAGATGAACCAGTTTCCGCATTATCGCACAGACAATAACTTTCCCATTTTTACCTTTTTCTTTCAGGCGATTATAAAAAGCGATCATTACAGGATTGCATTGGTGAAGTGGACCCCAAGTCGACGACAAAATTGTAAAGATTTTGTAAAAAATATTGTCCCGTTGTTATAGATGGTATAAACGATAGGGCAGTGAAGCTGAATTAAAGGGTTGGGTGTCACGATGACGCATCAAGAAATTGTGTCTCCTAAAATGAAAATTCTAATTGTCGATGATGACAGGAAGTTGTGTCGGCTTGTAGCGGACTACCTTGAACCTATGGGGTACGATGTTGAGGCCGCCCACAACGGAGCCAAAGGGCTGGAAATGATTTTCAGCGGTAACTATCACGCCGTGATTCTCGATGTCATGATGCCGGGTATGGACGGGTTTGAGGTGTTGAAACGCGTGCGCAAGGAATCCGACATACCGGTCTTGATGCTCACTGCAAGGGGTGAAGAGACCGACAGGATCGTTGGACTCGAGATGGGAGCCGATGATTATCTACCCAAGACCTTCTCTTCGCGCGAGCTTTTAGCACGCCTGCGTGCCGTTACCCGCCGCTATGCCAGATCAGATCCGCCGGCGGCAAACGATGCTGAGGATAATGTATTGATATTTGGTGATCTGGAAATCGATACAGGCGCCCGAACGGCTCGTTTGGAGACAAAACCCCTGAACCTCACACCAGTTGAATACGATCTATTGATCCGCCTGGCCCAATCAGCCGGGCGGGTTCTGACACGGGATCAACTTTTAGATTCCATTGCCGGACGGGATTATGAGGTTTTCGACCGCTCCGTGGATGTCCATATCTCCTCGTTGCGGCGCAAGCTCGGAGACGATCCACGCAACCCCATCTTTATTCACACTGTTCGGACTGCAGGATATATGTTCAAGAGCCCGGGTAATCGGCAATGATGAAACCGCTTTCCTCTTTATTTGCAAAGATCCTGTCCTGGTTTTTTCTGAACCTGATCGTAGTGGCTGCAGCCTTGGCAGTGTTTTTCGCTTTCCAGCCCCAGGTAAATCTGCATGCTATTTTCGGTGATCAGGGATCTAACCGATTACGAACCGCCGGGATGTTGATTTCCCATGACCTGAATCAAGCGACTCGGGCAAACTGGTCTGATGTACTTTCCAGACATGCAGAGATTCACCAAGTGGATTTCATGCTTGTGTTTGAAGACGGATCTCGCTTTTCTTCAAAGGGTATGGATCTACCTCAAGAAGTAATAACAAGGGTGAGGGAGGTTCTGCGGCTCAAACCTCCACCAGGCCGATTCCCGCCGCCCCCTGTCTTCGACGATCCACAAAGACAACCGGGAAACCACGCTATTGATGATGCCGGTGACTTCCTGAAAACGGGGCCTATCGGAATAAGACCGCCCATGTACGCCGATGCCCATGGTAAAAGCCCCCATTTGATGATGCGAACGCGGCAGCCGACCCGCTACTGGTCTGGAATTCGAATCCGATTGTTCCTGGAACCGATGCACCCCCCGGTACCCGCCCTGTTTTTTGCTGTATCTAATTCCGTAACGGGTAACGGCTTTTTTTTCGACCCCCTTCCTTGGATCATCGTCGCGGCGGCGGTGATACTGATTTCAGTGTTGTTGTGGATACCGATGGTAAGAAACATCACGCGATCGCTTAGCCGCATGACCCTTGCAACTGAGGAAATTGCCAAAGGGAAATTTGATGTATCCATCCATGAACCAAGGGCCGATGAAATCGGACGCCTGGCGAGGGCAATAAACCACATGACCTCACGTTTGTTAGCTTTTGTAAAGGGTCAAAAACGATTTCTGGGGGATGTGGCCCATGAACTGGGCTCCCCCATCGCCCGAATTCAATTCGGCCTCGGTGCCTTGGAACAGCGGACTCAGGGGGAAACCCGGAATCGGGTGACCGACATAATGGAAGACGTTGACCAGATGTCCACACTGGTTGGTGAACTGCTCACTTTTTCGCGGGCCGAAATACAAGCAACGGCGGTCAAGCTGGAACCAACGGTCTTGCTTCCTGTCGTCGAAGCGGCGGTGAAGCGGGAGGTTCCACCGGAAGCGGATATTATCGTTCAAATAGATCCGGGGACCCGCGTTGTCGCATCTTCCGCACTTTTGACCCGCGCCCTTGCCAACCTGCTAAGAAATGTTGTCAAATACGCCGGAGAAGCTGGCCCAATTTATGTTTTCGCCGAAAAAAGAAAAGATGAGGTCGCAATAGAGGTCCGGGACACCGGCCCTGGCGTTTCTGAGGATCTCCTTGATCAACTTTTCGAACCTTTCTTTCGCCCTGAACCCTCCCGAAATCGAGATTCCGGCGGTGTCGGACTTGGACTGGCAATAGTAAAAACCTGCATAGAAACGTGCAACGGAACTGTTTCTGCCCGTAACCTTAAACCCAAAGGATTTGCAGTTACAATCACCTTAAAAGCTTGACATAAAATTGCACTGTTGAGGAGATATTAGCCTTTCCTTCCAACAAAACCTCGTGGGAAAGAAGCGCTCGAACTTCGCCATCATGTGCCATGCGGTGAACTCGCTCAACCACTTTTTAACCTCACTTTTGGTATATAAAGGGGTCCCGCTTTCCTTCTTCACGCAGCGTTGGAATGCACCTTGGTCCTTTTATGACGATGCGGCAGCCTCAGCAATCGTAGGTCTGATGATCCTCAGGGGGTGCCATTGAAATGGTCCAAGAGCTGTTCAAGGATAGCGAAGAGGGCAGGTACTGGCTCGTAGCCAGCTCATGAATACAATTCGTATCTTCTTGCCAAGGGGGTTGATGACGAGATAATCCACAGGGTATCTCGCTAACCATTTTCCCTGTGAATCCCCTCTACGAGTCTGAACTATTTGGGCGCAGTCTTATGACTTCTAATCTACTTTTATGATAACACTTACAGTAACTTAGTTCTCCGTTCTCACCAATTGGCGCAGATCCTCAATGGCTAGATAAAGAGAGGGTACGAGGATCAAGGTAATCAATGTTGCGAACAGCACTCCGAAACCGAGGGAAATTGCCATTGGGATCATGAATCGGGCCTGGCGCGAGGTTTCCAGGATGAGAGGTATCAACCCTCCAAAGGTGGTCAGGGAGGTTAACAGGATGGGTCGAAAACGGCTCACGGCTGCTGAAAGTATGGCGGCTCTGGGAAGTTCCCCAGTCTCTCGCTTACGGTTTGCAAAATCTATCAGCACGAGGGAATCGTTAACTACCACCCCGCTCAGAGCGACGATCCCGAACAGGCTCATCACGCTCAGGCTGTACCCCATGAGCATGTGGCCCAGGACGGCACCTACGATCCCGAAGGGGATACTCGCCATGATAATAACCGGCTGGATATAGCTCCTGAATGGAACGGCGAGAAGTGCATACACCACCAGCATGGCCATAATCAGACCCAGAAACAGGCTCTTCATACTCTCCGTCATATCCGCCTGCCGCCCTTCAAACCCATAGCTAAGACCTGAATACCTGTCCATGATTTCGGGAAGCGTGGTGACTTTAAGGGAATCCAGAATTCTGCCCGCTTCACTGGGAGGGGTTACATCCGCGGTCACCGTGACTACTCGACGCCCGTTTCTTCGGTCTATGGAAGTATAGGCGTGCCCCCTGTCCACGTTTACCACTTCACGGAGCGGTACCTCGGTCCCTGAAGGGGTACGAAGCATCAGTTCTTCCAGGTTGTATTCGGAGACACGCTCATTCTCCGGCAGGCGTACCATGACCTTGATCTCATTTCTGCCTCGCTGCTGGCGGAGCACTTCGGCACCGTAAAAGGAGTTTCTGACCTGCTTTGCGACCTCCCTGGCACTCAGCCCGACGCTCCTTCCTTCGGGACGAATTGTAAAGTCTATCTGTTGCTTGCCCGGTGAAAACCCGTCATCGATATCCTTGACCTTCGGAAAGTAATGCAGGGCTTCGGCCAGATCAGCGCTTGCGGATTCCAGTACGGAAAGATCGCGATGACTCAACTCAACGCTAAGAGCGCCCCTCGAACCCGGTCCTCCCCCATAGGACTTGAATATAAGCGATTCCAGCCCTGCTATGTCACCCACCTGCTCACGCCAGCGTTTTACGAAATCCCCGGTTTCCATGGGGCGCTCATCTGGGGGCGTAAGAAAGACTCTCACACGGGCGAGGTGTCCACCAGAGGATCCACTTGCTCCTCTCCCGATTTCGGCGAAAATGCCCTGAACCAGTCTGTTGCCTCCGTTTTTCTTAGTGATTTGCTGAGCTGCATCAACCAGGATAGATTGTATGGCCTCGGTTTTTTCGACGGGTGAACCGTAAGGCAGGGCCACCTCGGCCTGGGCGAAATCCGCTTCAATCCGTTCCATCAGGGTCATTCCTATACGCCCGCTTTGCACATAGGAGAGGGTGAGTATGAGCACCGCCAAGCCAAGGGCGAGGGTCAGGTAACGGTAAGAAAGTGTCCGATCCAGAAACGGCGCGTATACCGTTTTTATCATGCGGATAAGCGCTTTGCTGAAACGCTGTTGTTGCCGGTGAAACCATGCCGCCGGTCCCCGACGGTTTCTTTCTCTTTGATGTCCGAGATGAGCCGGCAGGATAAAGAGGCTTTCCACGAGGGAAATTAGAAATACCGTAATTACCACTACGGGAATTGCCCGAAAAATCTTTCCAATAGTTCCCGGAATAAAGTACAGGGGCATGAAAGTTACGATATTAGTCAGAATACTGAAGATGACGGGTCGCGCCACCTCGCGTACTCCTTCTATTGCTGCTTTCATGCACGGATATCCCTGCTGCCGATATTTATAGACATTTTCCCCCACCACAATGGCATCGTCCACCACAATCCCCAGCGCGACGATAAATGCAAAAGTGGACATCATGTTGATGCTCACACCTAGGAGAGGCAGGAATAATAATGAACCGAGAAAGGATATGGGGATCCCCATAGTTACCCAGAAGGCCAGACGGGCTTCCAGAAAAACCCCTAGCAGTACCATTACCAGGATCAGCCCGAGGTATCCGTTTCTCAGAAGCAGATTCAGCCGCTGGCGATAATGATCTGCTCGGTCATTCACGGTCGCAACCTCGATCCCCGGTGGCAAGGTCTCGCGAAGAGTCTCTATCTGTTCCAGTACCGCATCAGCAACCGATATGGGCGTCTGATCTCCTACCCGATACACGTCTATTATCACCGCGGGCTTTCCGTTATAGGTGGCATAGGTATCCGTATCCTCAAACCCGTCCATCACCGTTGCTATATCTTCGAGCAGCACCTGTGTTCCATCGTTGGAAGAGATAATGGGTATCCGGGCAAACTCATCTCCATAATCACGGCGCTCCTTCATTCGCACCAGAATCTCTCCTCCGGAGGTTTTGATGCCCCCTCCCGGAAGTTCAACCGCAGCCTCCCGTACCTTTTGCGCCACCTCTTCCAGGGTAAAGTTGTAGCTTCTCAGTTTTTCCTGTGGCACTTCAATGCTGATCTCAAGGGGGCGAACACCGGATAGATCCACTTGGGTAATCTCCGGATCCTGCAAGAACTGATCGCGGGCCTGCTCTGCCACCTCGC
>Ga0307991_1000761_pt1 | contig 23096 bp, 22 predicted proteins | sample EllFjometagen131_FD_203146 | JGI IMG/M metagenome (GOLD analysis project Ga0307991, IMG submission 203146) | Marine microbial communities from Ellis Fjord, Antarctic Ocean - #131 | ecosystem: Environmental > Aquatic > Marine > Unclassified | place: Southern Ocean | collected 2014-10-08 | reverse complement strand
TAATTTCGATAGCTTTTGGATTGCGCTGTTTCTGCTCTGTTGATTAAAATACATGAGAACATTCCGGCATAAAATAATATCCATGGATTCATAGAAATTAAGGGCTGCCGGGTAATTATCCGCCATAAGGTTCAATTGACGGAAATGGACCATTTGTCTGATATGTGGTGCAATCTTGAAATAGTTTTTGGTCGTCGGAGTAAAATATTTTTTGATGATTTTTTCAGGCGTTCCTCTCATGGACCAGTTGGAATAAATACCTTTCCTTGCATTATTCAGCGCAACCGGGTTGATATCTGAACCAATGATTGTAATGTCCCAGCCTTTTAATACAAGCGACATTTGATCGATTAATATGGCAATGGAATAGGGCTCTTCACCGGTTGCACAGGCGGCACTCAAGAAATTAATTTTCTTTGTTTCTTTTTTCGGATGTTCGATAATCCCCCGAAGAATATGGTCCTGCAATATCTGGAAAAAATTTTTGTCACGCAAAAAATACGTTTCGCCAATGGTCAGGCGGGTTGTTAAAGCGTCTATCATTTTTTGGGCGGGTGAAGAATGAAGGCTTTGCAACAGCTGGTGAATATCCGTATCAAGGTCAGAAATGACGGATTGAATCCCTTTGCTTAATGTATTCCATTTTTTTTCAGGGAAATAAAGGCCCGTATGACTTGTTATTAAGCTGCTCAGCTCTTTGAGCATATTTTTTGGAATATCTTTTATCATACAGGCGCTTCGATCTGATTCAATTCTTCGGTTATATGTTTTACCATTTGTTCCGGGAACAGGGTGTCAATATCATAAATCAGAACAGTGTGTCCGTGGTATCTGGAAATTCCTGCAAGGAATTTTTCCATACCAGGGAAAATATCAACGGATTGATCCAACGGTTCCTGTTTCAACGCCACAACATCTTCAACAGAATCAGCAATAAACGCAACAGTGTACGATGAAGCCTCGGCAATGATAATTCTGTTTGAGATCTGAATATTTTTTGCCGGCAGCGCAAATTGCTCCCGGATATTGATGACCGGAATAAAATCTCCCCCCAGATTCAATAGGCCGAGAACCAGATCCGGTGCCTCGGATAAATAGGTCAGAGCTGTCGCCTGGATAACATTTTTGACGGATTTAACTGATAATGCATAGTGTTGGTCGTCAAGAGTAAAAATTATATAAGCCTTCTTCTTCATTAACGCTTAACAGCCTTGAAGTATGGTTTTTATGGTATGTTGCAAATTTTTATAATAATATGTCATTATCCGTTTTTTTTCAAGCGAAACGTTGGTTTATATGATTTAATGCAATCTTTACAATAATGACAGGCGTTAAAATATTTTTGGGGTTGACATCAAGGCGCTAATTTGGAACTTATCTGATAAGTTAGAATAAATATGATTATTTGCCGGGTGCTGATTTAAGCTTAACAGGTTGTTGAAAAACGTTATGAGCGCAGACCAAATCTAAAATTTGACAAGGCAAAATTCGACGAAAAAGCGGAGTTTATGTCTATAAATGAGCATTTTGAGTCGAATTTTAACGCCGTATTATCAAGCGCAATAGTTTTAAACCAGCCTGTTAAAGGGAAGACGGTGAAAATCCGTCGTGGTCCCGCCGCTGTAAGTGAGGACGAACACCGTATCATGCCACTGTTTTACGATGAGTAAGACGGGAAGGCGCGGTTATTAGAATGATTCACAAACCAGAAAACCTGCCGGGTGAATGGGGTTTATTGTGGTTTGCAAATGAGTTGATGCATTTTTTACCTTAAAAAAAATGAAAAGGTAATCAATTCATGAGCAATAAGCGAGTTCGTCGTGGAAGCGAATGAGCCACTGAGTGGGTAACTCCATATAATGAGGATGAAGAAAACGGGTGCAATCCTTAAGTCGTGTCATGGCTTAGGGATTTTTTTATTTGCCGGCGGTGTAAAAAGACCAAATTCTGTGTTGCGCTTCATCCTTCGTTACTTCAAAGTACGAAAAGTACTTATCATTACGAAGGCTTTGTGCGTCTTGAATTTGGGCTTTTTACGCCGCCGGTGGAATCTTTTTGCAATATCATTTTAGGTTTATTTTGGTATAAAATGTTTAAGAAAATTAGAGCGATATCTATTATCGGGATGAGTCTGGTGATTTTTTCAGCCGGGATCGTTTGCGCTGAAACCAGGCCTATGAAAGATCAGGCCGGCCGGATCGTAGACGTGCCGGTATCACCCAACCGGGTGGTCTCCCTGGCACCGAGTATCACGGAAATTATTTATGATCTTAAATGTGAGGACCGGTTGAAAGGGGCCACGACTTACAGCGATTTTCCCAAAGCCGCGCAAAAGCTGCCCAAAGTCGGTTCCTATGTTTATCTGGATTTGGAAAAAATTGTTTCTTTAAAACCGGATCTTTGTATCGGCATTAAAGACGGCAATCCCAAAGCAATTGTCATGCGCCTTGAGTCTCTTGGGATTCCGGTGTATGCGGTTAATCCGAGAAGTATCGACTCAATCCAGTCAACGGTCCTTGAAATTGGTGAATTGTTGCAGGCTTCGGAAAAAGCCAGGCACATGGTCGGGGAAATGGAATCCCGCATTGATTATATTCGTCAATTAACCGCAACAGCGAAAAATCAGCCCCGGGTTTTTTTTCAGATCGGTATTTCACCGATTGTGTCGGCCGGATCAGATACATTTATTCATGAATTAATTGAAATGGCCGGCGGGATCAATCTGGCGCAGTCGTATATATCATACCCGAGATTCTCAATCGAAGAGGTGGTCGTCGCAGCACCGGATATCATGATCATCACATCCATGGCCAGAGAAAAAGTGTTTGATCAGATCATGGCAAAATGGAAACAGTGGCCGAATATTCCGGCAGTGAAAAACGACCGGATATTTCTTGTCGACTCCAATTTATTTGACCGCCCAACCCCCCGTCTGATTGAAGGACTGGAAGTCTTGCTTCAAATAATCCATCCGGAATTAAATTTTAAACCGGTCAATTTTTAGATTAATCAGGGAACACGATGTCTTCAGTTGTAAAACAAATAATTGCGGTTTCCGGCATCATGATTCTTTTTTTAGTTTGCGTGATGGTTTTGGGACTTTGTTTTGGGTCGTCCGGAACCGGAATCCGTTCTTTTGCTGAAACCATTGAAAGTTTTTCAAATCCCGATTCTCTGTATTATACCATTATATGGAAAATTCGTTTTCCCCGTGTTTTGATTGCTGCAATGGTTGGCGCCGCCCTGTCTTTGGGGGGGCTCGTCTTTCAGGCATTAATGCGAAATCCGCTTGCTGAACCTTATATCCTGGGGATTTCTGGTGGATCTGCCATCGGCGCCATTATCGGCATACTATTAAACCTGTCCCGTTTTCCGGGAGTCAGTATTCTCGCTTTTTTAGGCGGCATGGGAACATTGTTTCTGGTGCTGCTTATTTCGACCGGAAAAACCCTGTTGAAAAAAGAGTCTCTGCTCCTGTCCGGTGTTATGGTAAACGCATTTTGCTCAGCGGTAATTATGTTTTTAATTTCCCTGACCCAGGATGCAAGAATTCACAATATTATGTTCTGGCTCATGGGAGATCTGTCGTCGGGCGGTAAAAGCGAAGCCCTGATTATGGGAATCATTCTGCTGCCGTGTTTTGTGATCATTTTCTGGTTTTCCAATTCGATGAATCTGCTGTTGATGGGCAAGGAAATGGCGCTTTCCATGGGGGTCAATGTCAAAATCATCACCGTATCTTTGCTTATGATCAGCTCTTTTATGGTGAGCGCAACCGTCTGTTACTGCGGTCTGGTTGGGTTTGTCGGACTCGTTATCCCTCATCTGCTCAGGCTGGTGTTTGGGTCTGACCATCGAGTGCTGGTGCCGGCCTGTATATTCGGGGGCGGTGCCTATCTGGTGCTGTGTGATTTGCTGGCACGGACGCTTCCGCATCAGGGAGAAATGCCGGCCGGTGTTATCACGGCTTTAGTCGGGGCCCCGGTGTTTATATTCCTTTTAAAAAGGTCGGAATGATGGAAACATCTGTTTGTGCTAAAAATCTGTCCTATGCATATGACGGTGCCACTGTATTAAGCAACGTGTCATTTAGCGTCAGCAACGGGGAATTTTTTATTGTCATCGGTCCCAACGGCTCCGGTAAAACCACGTTGATGAAGATTATTGCCGGTCTGATAAAGATACAAACCGGGGAACTTGAGATCAAAGGCCAATCTGTAAAAAAATATAAGCGAAAAATACTGGCCCGGAAAATCGCTTTTGTACCTCAGCAAATTCCTACGGATTTCCCGTTTGTCGTCGAGGATGTGGTTTTGTTCGGCAGGTCCCCGCATCTGGGGACATTCGGGCTCGAATCCCGCAAAGATATCCATCTGGCAGAACAGGCCATGAAGTTTACGGAAACCAGCTATCTTGCCCGGCGACGATTAAATCAGCTGAGCGGGGGCGAATGTCAGCGCGTTTTTATTGCCAGAGCCATCTGCCAGGCTCCGGATATTATTGTGCTGGATGAACCCACTGCTTCTTTAGATATTGCCCATCAGTTACGTATTATGGATATGATGGAAAAAATGAAGCAGGAAAAAAATATCACGGTGATTATGGTTTCCCATGATGTGAATCTTGCGGCCATGTATGCCGATACATTGATGCTGATCAACAATGGTCAGCAGGTCCGGGTCGGGCCGCCGGGAGAGGTGCTGACATACGAAACCCTGGAATCAGTTTATGGATGCCCGCTGTTGGTGGATGAGAACCCGCTGGATAAACTGCCGAGGGTTACCCCGGTTCCGGGGCGGTATATCAAAGGGTTGTCTGACAGGTGAGATGAACAAGTCATCTGTTCGGAGCATCCATTCGGCTTTTTTTAAGTATTTGTCAATTACCCCCTGATCTGCTAAATACTATTATTCAATAGTTCAATTCCATATCAAAATTCGGTAAAAAATTGGAAATTGCATATTTCTCATTCAATTCACGAAAACAGGATCAACCCACGATGAATGCACCGGACCGAATTGTTCAGCTCACCAAAACGTTTCATGATAATTTAGACAGTTACAAAAAAGGCATTTACAATGAAACCCAGGTGCGTCTGGAGTTCATTAATCCGCTGTTTGAGGAACTCGGCTGGGATGTCAGGAATAAGCAGGGGTATGCGGAAGCTTACAAGGATGTCATCCACGAAGACGCCATTAAGGTCGGCGGAGTGACCAAGGCACCGGATTATTGTTTCCGGGTGGGCGGCAACCGTAAATTTTTTCTGGAAGCCAAGAAGCCTTCCGTAAACATCAAAGACGATATCCATCCCGCATTCCAATTGCGACGCTATGCCTGGAGTGCCAAGCTGCCGCTGAGTGTTTTAACTGATTTTGAGGAATTTGCCGTTTACGACTGCCGGGTTAAGCCTGCCCATACCGATAAGGTGTCCCACTCCCGCATTGCCTATTTCAAATACACGGATTATATTGATAAATGGCCGGAAATGAGCAGCATCTTTTCCAAAGAAGCTGTGCTTAAAGGGTCCTTTGACCGGTATGTGGAAACCAACAAGGTCAAAAAAGGGACCACGGAGGTGGATACTGCATTTTTGCAGGAAATCGAGCGATGGCGCGAGCTTCTGGCCCGGAACATTGCGCTGCGTAATGCCGCGCTCAGTCAGCGTGAACTGAATTTTGCGGTTCAACAGACCATTGACCGGATTATTTTTCTAAGAATCTGTGAAGACCGGGGCATCGAAAATTACGGTCGGTTGATGGCGCTGAAAAATGGTACAAATACGTATCCGCGATTGTTTGAGCTGTTTAAAAAAGCGGATGCGAAATACAACTCCGGTTTGTTTCATTTTAAATCTGAAAAAGGCAGAGATAATATTGACAGCCTCAGTCCTGATCTGGTGGTGGATGATAAGGCATTAAAAGATATATTCAAAAATCTGTATTATCCGGACAGTCCCTATGAATTTTCCGTGCTACCGGCAGACATTCTCGGACAGGTATATGAAAAATTTCTGGGCAAGGTCATTTGTCTGACGCCTTCTCATCAGGCAAAAATTGAAGAAAAACCCGAAGTCAGAAAAGCTGGCGGTGTCTATTATACGCCCACCTATATTGTCGATTATATCGTCAAAAACACGGTGGGGAAGCTGGTGGCGGGGAAAAAACCCGGACCCAAAGGCGGGGTCAGCAAATTGAAAATTCTCGATCCAGCCTGCGGGTCCGGTTCGTTTCTGATCGGTGCGTACCAGTTTCTGCTGGACTGGCATCTGGATCAGTACATCCGTGATCAAGCGAATAGGGATGATCCGGAAAAATGGGCCAAAGGCAAAACGCCACGGGTGTATCTAACGGATAAGGGTGACTGGCGCCTGACCACGGACGAACGCAAGCGGATATTGATCAACAATATCTACGGGGTGGACATTGATACCCAGGCGGTGGAGGTCACCAAGCTGTCACTTTTGCTCAAGGTGTTGGAAGGAGAAGACGAGCAGAGCATTGGAAAACAGATGTCGCTTTTTCAGGAGCGTGTGTTGCCGGATCTGGAGAACAATATCAAGTGCGGCAATTCCCTGATCGGGCCGGATTTTTATGACCATCAGCAGATGAATCTCTTGGAAGACGAGGAGATTTTCCGGGTTAATGCCTTTGACTGGCAAACGGAGTTTGCGGATATCATGAGTGACGGCGGGTTTGATGCGGTGATTGGGAATCCGCCGTATGTTCGTCAGGAAGGGTTGGGAGATATTAAACCTTATTTTCTAAAAAAATATAATACTTATCATGGAATAGCTGATCTATATGTTTATTTTATTGAAAAATCAATTTCATTGCTATCCCCAAATGGATTATTCAGCATTATTGTTTCAAATAAATGGCTACGGGCAAATTATGGAGCCCCCTTGAGAAGTTTCTTAAAAGAGCAGCGAATAGAAAAGTTAATTGATTTTGGAGACTTACCTGTTTTTGAGCAGGCTACAACATATCCATCTATTATAATCGTCAAACAAACATCGCCAAGTGAAAATTTTCTCTATGCAAGAATAAAAGATTTAACTTTTTTAGATTTAAATTCACAAGTACACGATGTGCAATTTGAAGTTCAAAAATCAAATCTTGATAATTCTGGCTGGGCTCTTGTAAATCAAACAACCCAAACATTGTTAGATAAAATGTCAAAAAACGGGATTCCGTTGGGCAAAGCTGTAGACGGAAAAATTTTTTATGGCATTAAAACAGGATTAAATGAAGCTTTTATTATCAATTCATCAATACGTGATCAGCTGATTAAAGAAGACCCGAAAAGTAAATCTATAATCAAGCCGTTTCTCATGGGGAAAGAAATTAAAAGATATCAGCCTCTTGAATATAATAATTTTTTAATATTAATACCAAAGGGTTGGACCAATAAAATGAAGGAGGGGAATGATGATGCATGGAAATGGCTAAAATATAATTATCCGGCCATTGCATCATACCTGCTCCCTTTTGCTGAAAAAGCGCAAAAAAGATATGATAAAGGTGATTATTGGTGGGAGTTCCGAGCATGTGATTATTATGATGAATTTGAAAAATCAAAAATTTTATTACCGGATATTTCTCTGAGAGGTAATTTTACCTTAGATAATGAGGGAGTATTTTATTGTGTAAATACAGCGTACATTATTTCAAGTTCAGATAAGTATTTAATCGGTATATTAAATTCATCCTTGATCACATTCTTTTACAAAAATATATCATCTTCATACAGGGGAGGGTATTTACGTTTTATTTACCAGTATCTGAAAACAATACCGATTTACGAAATTGACTATTCAGATCCAAAAGAAAAAATGATTCATGGTTCAATTGTTGAGTCTGTTTCAACTATGAATGATTTGAAAAGAAAAATAGCTGAAGCAAAATCCCCCCAGGAAAAGACTATGTTGGATCGACAAATTGCGTCTTTAGATCGCCAAATCGACCAGCTGGTTTACCAATTATATGGTTTAACGGACGAAGAAATCAAAATCGTTGAACCCGAGGTTCAGTAAAAAACCTTAATCTGTCGCTAATGATTTCAATTTGTTCATTTTCTTTGGCGACCAAAGAAAACGAACCAAAAGAAAGGTCGCCCTGTCCCTTGGCCTCCTGCGTCGGCTACCCTGCGCGCCTCAAAACAGACTAATATTGGGGTCACCCATTAAAGGACGGGTCAAAAAAAATGGGGGTCAAGTCTGCTCTTGACTCATTCAAAATTTTACCAAGAGTCAAGAGCAGACTTGATCCCCATTACTCGCGCTGATATAAAACCCGGCTTGCCAGTGCGGATTGTTTTGAAAAAAGACCAAAAAACGGATAAATTATCCCAAGGCATCTTTAAAGATATTTTGACAAAAACCCCAAATTCACATCATGATATAAAAGTCTGTTTAGAAAGTGGAGAGATTAAAAGGGTTAAGGAGATACCGGGCTAAAATTTCATCGCAGTATATTTTAAAAACCCAAATAATTGGAGGGGAAAATGGCTGATTTAAAAATAAAATTTGAAAAAGCCGCTGCTGATGTTCAGAAATTAAAACAAAAACCGGATAATGATACGCTGTTGAAGCTGTATTCATTATATAAACAAGGAAGCGCAGGCGATGTAACCGGCAAGCGTCCGGGATTTACGGATTTTAAAGGCAGGGCAAAATATGATGCCTGGTCAAAGCTTCAAGGCACATCTCAAAAAAAGGCTATGGAGGATTATATAGCGCTTGTTGAAAAATTGCAGGGTTAGGCCCCTATCAGGTTCTGAAACGTTTATTTAGAAGGAGCAAAACTATGGGAGACAAGGGCGGCAAAAAAGACAAAGAAAAAAGTAAGAAGCAAAGCAACGAAAAGCAAAAACATAAAGAAAAGAAAAAGTTCGATAAACAGCCGAAAAAAAAAATTTGACAGAAATTGCGGTAAAGCATCAGGGGAATCAAAGGTTCTCAAAGATTATTTGTCTCAATCCCTTTAGCCACAAGTCAGCGATTGGCTATAATCCTCGAAAAAATCATAAAAGTATTGGGGTCAAGTCTGCTCTTGACTCATTCAAAATTTCACCAAGAGTCAAGAGCAGACTTGACCCCAATTTTATTTCATACTTCTATTAACAAAAAGCGTCTTCCTATCTATTTATCGCATCTGCCATATGGGCATGTCATGTACCAGGTGGAATCAAAACGAAATTGCCAACATGTTTCTTCTCGAGAAACTCGCGTTGGGCATCCGCTATACGTTCCAGCGGAAATATCTTCGCTACAAGCGGCCGAATTTCGTTACGTTCGATGTAAGAAATAAGATTTGAGAAAATGGGTTCGTCCCATGCAGTACAGCCAATCAACGTCAAATCCTTCAGATAGAAGGTGCGCATGTCGAGTGTCACCAATGGACCTCCGATCGCCCCGGAGGACACGTATCTTCCACCTCTCTTCAGTGCCTTCAGCAGGCCTCCGAAAGCTGGCCCCGCAACGTTGTCAATTACGACATCCATAGAGTTCTCGCCAAGAGTGCCAACAACATCCTTATCACGATTGATAACACGATCCGCACCTAAGGAAATAACCTGTTCCATCTTCGCCTTAGCCGCAATCGCTGTCACAGTGGCGCCCCGTCGTTTTACCAGTTGCACGACAGCTGAGCCGACACCACCGGAGGCTCCCGTGACCAAAACATGTTCCCCCTTACACACCTTGCCGCGATGAACCATGTTTTCAGCGGTTCCGTAGGCACAAGGGATAGTTCCAAGCTCGGCATCGCTCCAGTCGCAATCCACGGCGAAGGTCTCTTTTGCGGGAACTTTGACAAACTGAGCAAAGGTGCCGTCGAAATCAGATCCCATCCAGATATTGTCCATCGACCCAAAGCCTGACCGGCGCATGCATGCTCGCACGAGTACGCGTGAACCGATGGTGCTTTTATCCCCGCCAGGGGCAACAGCAACAATACGGCCACAGCAATCTGTGCCCTGGATGAAGGGGAAAGGTGTTGTCTCGTTCCATCCCCCGTCATTCTTTTTAGTTGCTTGCTGTGCCTCGGCAGTTGCCGCATCCTCTGTACCTGTTGTAACCGAGGAAGAGTACCAGCCAATGCGTGTATTTATTTCAGTGTTGTTGACCCCGGCGGCGAGGACTTGCAGTAAAACCTCGCCCGGCTCAAGTGTCGGAAGGTTTACGACACGGTACTGGAATTTGTCGTATCCGCCATTGCCGGCGGTAACAACAGCCTTCATGACGTTACTGAAGTCTTCGGGATCAAATCGGTCTTGTTTTGGATCCATATCCCACTTAATTTTCATACCAAATTTTCCTTTCATTCCTGAGAAGCACTCAGGTCATTGCAGTCAGTCACACATAGAGAGAGCGATAAACTGTTTTCTGAGTGCCCCGGGAAGGCTTCTGCCTCCCCCCTTTGAGATCTGCGGGGTAATCCTATTTGATCAATTTTTTACTCTTGAGCCAATTCATGGCCACATCGTGAACCGATTTGTGGTCTACGTCCACGGCCATATTGAGCTGCTGCATCTCTTTCGTGGTCAGGTTATCCGCAAGCGGTTTTAATATGGTTTTGATCTCCGGATACTTATCAAGTATTTCTTTTCTGACAACCGGTACGGGATTGTACACAGGGAAAAAAGACTTGTCGTCTTCAAGGTTCATAAAGCCGAAGGCCGCGATTCTGCCATCGGTGGCAAAACCCATTGCAGAATTGACCAGCCCTTCTTTTAATGCCTGGTAAGTGAGACCCACAGACATTTTTTTGACCTGTTTGGCAGGAAGCCTGAAATTATACATTTTCATAATACCTTTAAATCCGTCAGGGCGTTCCCAGAATTCCGAATCCAGAGCAAATATAAGTTCATCCGGATTTTTAGTGACGTAGACTCCCATATCGGAGATACTCTTGATTCCAAGTTTTGCAGCTTCTGCCTTACTCATCATCAGGGTATAGGTATTGTTGAACTGGACAGGATCGAGCCAGACAAGACCCTTCTCGGAATCGGCAGTTTTGACCCAGTCGTAAACCTTCTCAGGAACGGTCATTATTTTTGTATCTTTCTGCTTGTAATACAGAGTGTATGCCGTGCCCGTATACTCGTAATAGAGGTCGAACTGGGCATTCTCCAGTGATTTTCTTGCGATCACCGACCCAACCCCTGTCTTCAGCTTAACATCGAACCCTGCCTGCTCGAGAAGGATGCCGGCGAGTTCCGGAAGAAGGAGCTGTTCTGTATAATCTTTACCACCCACTATCAGGCTTTTATCTTTGGCAAGGACACTGCCTGGTAAAAGTAACGACAAAATAAGTATTGCCGGAAGAACAAATTTAAATATTTTTTTCATGTCATACATCCTTTTAGACTCTTGACTGAATGCCAGAGAGTTCTAATGTTTGAGGGAGTGAACAAAAAATATGTTGCATTTTCTTGCCACGTCCCTGGTTAAACGTTCATTTTTGTGCAAAAAATCAAAAATAGCCACCCCTTTCCTAGTCGGAAAGACGCAGACCCCTTGAGATCAGGGATAGTCCTAATAGTTCAGACAGGAAATCCGCAAAAAGTGCCAGTAGGGTTACCGGAATAGCACCGGCCAGCAGCTTGTCCGTCTGCATGAGACTTATTCCTGTGAATATCAGGTCTCCCAGGCCTCCTGCCCCGATGACATAGGCGAGTGCGGCGGTACCGATATTGATTATCAGGGCTACCCTGAATCCCGTGAGAATCACCTTCATGGCATTGGGTATTTCCACCTCCATGAGAATCCTCATGGGAGGCATTCCCATGCCTTTCCCGGCATCTATTAGTTCCGGGGGTACCGCGGTGATCCCGGCAAGCGTATTTCTCGCGATGGGAAGTATGGAATAGATGGTAAGCGCGAATACCGCCGGCTTCGTGCCGATACCCAAAAAACTCATGGCAAGCGCCAGAACGGCAAGGGAGGGGATGGTTTGTCCCAGTCCGATAATATACATGCAGACCCCGGCATACCTGCGAAACCGAGGCCTGGTAAGCAAAATACCCGCTGTTACGCCTATGATCGTGGCAAAGATCATACTTAAGGTCACCATGTACAGATGCTGGAGAAACAATTCCATGATAACGGGATATTCGTAAGGATCAGAGAATAATTTTATAAGACCCGTTCGTTCAAACGTCACACCCGCAATCAGTATGATAACCGCAATGATAATCCTGTATAATTTTACAAATAGTCTATTCATCGAGAAAGCTTCCTTTGTACCCTGATGCCTTCCGGCGTCGCAATTCTTTCCAGCAGAGCCATCCCACCGTCTACGATTATGGCCAGAAGAGAAACAAGTATGGCGCCGCTTAGTATCATCTCCGGATATACGCGGGCTATACCCTGCTGGATATACACCCCCAACCCTCCTGCTCCGATGTAGGTGGCAATAGCTGCAACTCCAATATTCATGACGGCAGCCGTCCTCAATCCCGCAATAATTACGGGTATGGCCAGGGGGATTTCCAGCTCTCGTAAAAGCTTCCATTTACTCATGCCCATACCGCGGCCTGCGTCCACAAGAGCAGGAGGAACATTCTTTATGGCCGTATAGGTATTTCTGATGATAGGAAGCTGACTGTAAAGAACCAGGGCTATAACAGCAGGAACTTTTCCCAGGCCCATATTAAATATCGCAAGGACGGGGAGCATCAACCCAAACAGGGCAAGGGAGGGGATGGTCATAAGTATGTTGGCACCGTTCAAGACCCTGGAAGAAAACTGCTCGTACTTGGTAATGACAATACCCAGAACCACGCCGATTGGCGTGGCTATAAGGAGCGCTATCCCCACAATCCATATATGTTCCCAGGAGAGATACATAACCTGGCTAAAGTTATCCATTATGAATCGCAATGTACTCATGAAACTACCTCGGTTTCAACATTTTCTGTTTCATCGGCGTAACTTGCTTTTACCGCTTTTTGTATGTCGTTGTAGGTCACTGTCCCGGCAAAGTTTTTATCTCCGTCCACAATGCAGAAGGTTGGGGTGTTGTACATGAGCATAAAGGAGAGGACATCTCGGAGTGGGTTTTTTTCACTCAGGAAAATGGGGAATGGTTCCACCATGTCCCGTACCAACCCTTCTTCAAACTTGAGACTTTTTTGCGTAACGAAGCCTAACGGTTTGTTTTCTTCAAGCACTATGCCGTAGCGAGATTCTTTTGTGTTCAGAAAATCTAATGCTTTCCCACAATGGTCGGCTCCCTGGATGAGGTTTTTCGGCTTTCGGTTGATGATATCACTTACCCTCATGAGTCCAAGGACTTTTAATGCCCTGTCGGCACCCACGAAATCGGAGACAAATTTGTTCTTGGGATGGGTCAGAATGATCTCGGGTGTGTCGTACTGTATTAAGCGCCCCTGGTTGAAGATTGCAATGCGATCGCCCATCTTTATCGCTTCGTGTATGTCATGGGAGACAAAGGCCACGGTCTTTTTCAGTTTTGACTGAAGCTTGAGGAACTCATCTTGAATCTCTTCTCTGTTTATGGGGTCTATCGCGCCGAAGGGCTCATCCATAAGAAGTATCTTGGGGTCAGCGGCAAGTCCCCGAGCGACTCCCACTCGCTGCTGCTGACCCCCGGAGAGTTCCGCTGGATAACGATCTCTGTACTGTTCAGGATCCAGGTTAGTCATTTCAAGCAGCTCATCAATGCGCTTACTGATACGTTCTTGGTCCCACCGCAGAAGTTTGGGCACAACGGCGATATTTTCGGCTATGGTTTTGTTTGGGAAGAGCCCGATGGCCTGAATGACATATCCCAATTGCTGCCTGAGCTTTACGACATCCATGTCCATGATATTCTTATCTTCTATGGTAATGTTCCCTCGTGTGAGTGTCTCCAGTCTGTTGGTAAGGCGCAGGGTAGTCGTTTTACCGCATCCAGAGGGGCCGAGAAACACCACTACTTCACCCTTGGGAATGGTGAAGCTAATATTGTCAATGGCGGTAACAGTATTGATTCCCTTACCGAATATTTTCGTTATAGATTCATACGTTATCATTGTAGACCTTTATTGTAAAACTCGTACCATTCACATCAACGTTCATCCCAGTTTTTTCAAGGACAGCGTTCTTGTCGTGGCCTGGCTGGAGCAGTGAAATTGTTTTCTGAGGACCAGGCCCAAAAACCTTATATAAATTTTGAATTGCTATTTCATCCATTCATTTTTCTTGAGTTGTGTGCCGGAAAAACCGACAGACCCCGTACAAGATCTCCTGTTGAGATTAAAAAAAAATATATATCGTACACAAAGCATTCTGTCAAATGCAATACAGAGTATCAATAGTCCAAACAACGCATGAAATTCTTTTATAACAATAACAATCATTTAAATTTAAAACTATTAAAAAAGGATATTATCTACATACTTATTCTATGATTAAAATACATTGTACACATTCTTTTGGATTAATCTTAGATTATAGTGGACCCCGAAAACTGGACAATATGTTAAGATAAAATATAACAGTCCAAAAACCAGAAAGGGATCTATTTTGAAACGGAAAATATACAGCAAAGGATTAAAAAGCAAGGTCGCATTGGCAGCAATTTCTCAGCGAGTTTTTGATCCCGCCATGAAAACCGGTGGATCGAGGGAAAAGTGTTGCAGGGTGGGTTCTTTTGTTACTTTTCTTGCCCATCAAGAAAAGTAAAAGAGAAAAACCATTTCAGGATTTACAAAAACTGTGGTTACTTTGAAGCCGTTTCACTTAATTCATACGAAGGAGATTGGGATAGTTGGAAAAAACTGGCTACAGAACGTCTGAAAGATACAAAAAAAGCAATTCTTCGAATAAAGCCTGTGATTGAAAATCAGATGATAAACAATTTTGAGGGCACAATCCCCCTGCTATCCATTTAATTCAAACACGACTTTTAACGCCTGGTTAATTTCACTGATTTTATCAGCAGACAGATTTCCCCGAATTTTAACCAGTCGATGACGATGATCAATAGGGCGCGTCTGGAGGCAATCGGCGATTGATTTTTTTATCAGACCATTGTTTTTTGATGGAAAAAGTTCAATATTGGTTTTTATCAGGGATTTTTTCCCACTCCATTCGGTAATTGGCACAACCTGAATAACAGGAACTCTTTCATTATAAATATCATTCGTAACGATAACGCACGGTCTGATTTTCCCTGTTTCCGAACCAAATGTCGGATCAAGGTTAACATCGATAACCATACCTCTTTTTAATGTCCTCATTCCGGCCATCCCGAAACGGCCGTTTCAGTCAATTCTTTCAGGTCATCATCTTCAAGATAGATTTTAGAATATAAATCAGCGGATTTTTTTAAATTTTCGATTTCCAGGTTGTTTTTATAGTGGTCAATAGCCGTTCTGAGCATGGCGCTTTTATCTTTAAACCCGTATTTTTTAAAATTATTCAAAAATTGCGATTGTGTCTCTTTAACGCTAAATTTTGCCTGTAACATAAGCCCGCCTTTCTGGGACTATTTTAGTCCTTGAATTATGTTCCCAATATAGGGCCTTCTGCAAAAAGAGTCAAATTAAAATATTTCTCGTTCCAACGGTTCTACGAGTTTTGATCCCGCCATGAGAACCAATGGATTTATGGAAAAATGCTTCCTTCTCCTTTAAATTGTTCATTTTCTTGCCCGTCAAAGAAAAGTAGGATATAATGCAAAAGAGAAACCAAGTAATATAAGGAATAATGGTATGAAAGAAGAATATGATTTTTTTAAAGGCGAAAGAGGAAAGTTTTTTCGCAACAATATCAAGTTGAATCTTCCAGTGTATTTAGATGATGACGTTCTGGAATTCGTGGGAAAGATCGCTAACAGGAAGAATATCGATATCCAAACCGTCGTAAATCAGTTATTAAAAAGCGATATAAAATTATCTGAAATTATACAATAAATATCCTTTCAATAAACAAAAGGCTTTATGCAGGGCATATGGGCCGGGCCATCACTGTAATTCTCAGTTTTTTTGTTCCAACGGTGCTCCGTTGGAATGCATATATTTTTTGGACATTCAGCAAAAATTTTGCCCATCAAGAAAAGTAAAAGAGAAAAAACAGTTTGTTATCTGTGGATTTAAATATTACAGCGTCCCTATTTTCCCCCAACCAGTTTTTCCAGATTCGTCCTCGCAAAATCAATAGACGAATCAATACTGAGTGCGATTTGGTAATAGGCAATCGCGTTATCCGTATCCCCCATATCCCGGTAATTAGATGCGATGTTGGCATAATCAATCGCAGACGACGGATTCAAGGCAATGACTTTTTTGAATGCGGCAATGGCCTTTTCATGCTGTTTTTGCATGAAATAACAGAACCCCATCAGGTTATAAATATCCGTCCGCTCCTGGTCATACGCCTCACCTTTTTTAAGAACATCCAACGCACCCTTGTAATCGCCCATATCCTTTAAGCAGACCCCCATATAGGAATAAATGCTGGGAATATCCTGTTTGTCCGGATTGAGTTCAAGGGCATGGGCAAATAAACAGTAAGCTGTTTCCGTATTTTCTAATGCCAGGTGACAGGTGCCGAGATAAAATTTAATGTAATAGGTATTGGGCAGGGTTTTATCTATTTGGGCAAGCTGTTCAATGGCTTTTTCCGGGGGATTTTTTTCAACAATTAATTTGCAGGAGAACATGCCGACACTCGTTCCAGACGCCCGTTCCCTGAAGTGAGCGCCAGGAACCATTGAATAGAAAGCCGGCAAATCGAGTTCGGGGTGCGTGGTGGCAGTTGTTATGACTTCAAAATCTCTTTTGGATAATTCAGACAGGCAGTTTTCCACTTCAACTTTGATGTTTCGATTGGAAATATCCGGCAGTTCAGAAATATTCAATAAATTTTCCGGGTGGGTGATGTAACGGGCCTGCTCAATGGCAGTGTATTTGGGCAGGCCGCTGGCCACAAAGTTGGACCTGGTATTAAAATCCCCGGATAGCTGCGCGGTTTCAGATAATGCCCGACTGAAGGCTTTTTCAGGATCTGGGGAGGTACCGGCGGTCCAGACAATTTCACTTTTTTCCGGAAATGTTGACGGATCATGTGCCATGACACCGACAGTAGGGATGCCCATGTCCAGTGTGAAATCGGATACATAAAGGTTGACGCCGATTTTTTTATATTTTTTAATCATGCTGACAACCGCCGGATCAGTAGCGGATTCCGGATTGATACCGGGAATCATCTTTTTTTCACGGCAGACAATGGCAGAAACGTGCCGTTCCACAATTTCACAAATTCCCTGGCACAGTGCTTCTTCCTCACAGTTGCCGGCAGACGTGCCGTTAAATGCATTGATGGCAAAAAACCAGTCAAACGGCACCAGTATTTTCTCTTGAGTGGTCAGGTTATATCCCCAGGTCCATTTCATGGGAATACCGGAAAAAAAATCCCGTGTTTTAGCCAGATCGTCTGACGTATCATGAACTGATTTGGCGATCATATTAAAGGGCATTGCCCGATCTTTAAGCTGATCATAGGTGCCAGTGATAAAGTTTTCCGGTGTATTGTAAAAATTGTAAAAGCTGTATCGTTCCACCAGTTCCATGACCGCACTGGTCTCGGCCTGGACCGGTGTGGCGCCTTTGCCCATTTGTTTGGATGTGCCGGTCAAACGGGCCGCATCTTCTCCGCAGACAGAAAAATAAACCGGAATATCCAGCCGACCGTTGTCAATGCGTACGGTTTCTTCCAGAATGCTGAGATTCAGGCGGCTGAATTTTTCTTTGACATTTTTCAGCGTCTGGTCCGGCGCAATGATTTTGTCCTGATCATCTGTAAAGGTTTTATATGCATCTTTTAACGTGATTGAAGTACTCATTTCTTCCCCATGATGATTCGATATTTATTTTTTAAGAAACCAACATATTTTTAAGAATAAAAAAACAGGGCAACAGATAACACTTTTGGGCCGGGCATGACAAGCAAGAATGTTTCAAATTGAATGATAAATTATATTATCAATAGGGGGGGGGGTGTCCTTAATACCAGCGGTTTAAGGAATCAGACGTTTTAAGGCAGTGCCGGAACCAAATATTTTTCTTGATTTGTTTTTAATCGAACAGGTCTGAATGTCCGCCGGTGCGAACAAGACAAAGCTCGCTTCCTTCGATCCTGTAAATCAAAAGCCAGTCAGGTTCTATATGGCATTCTCTGCAATCCTTTAATATACCTTTTAATTTATGATCTTTGCATCTTGCGGGTATTTTTTCTCCATCAACCAGCAATATGATTATTTCTTTTAATTTTTCAAAATCTTTATTGCGTTTTTTAAGACGTTTGATGTCTCTTTTAAATTGTGTATCTCGTCTTATTGTTCTCATCTACTAAATCCCAAGATCCTCAAATAATTCATCTGGCGTGGAAAAGGTTTTCCCTTTTTTCTGCCGCGAATTTTCAATCGCTTTCATGGTTTTTTCGTTTGGCACATGTAATTCAAACGGAAGGCCTCTGTTCGCAATAACTTGCCGATAAAACAGCTCAAATGATTTTGAAACAGACAGACCTAGCCCATTAAGAATCTCTTCAGCATTCTTTTTAATTTCTGGGTCAATCAGTGCTCTTGACGTTGCAGTTTTTGTTGTTCCCATTGAAAACCTCCTATTTTATATAGCATATTATATGCTATGTTTTCGAGGTGGAGTCAAGTTTTTTCGTTAATAGCATTTCCATAAACGCATCTGCCCGTGTCTGAAACTGAGCCACTGAAAAATTGCGTTCATCCATATGGTCGGCGTCAATAATCACCGACGGAATATTGAGCTGTTTTTCCAGTTCCCGCTTGATTTCCATCTGCCCCAGCGTAATGGGAACACAGGATTTGTTGCGGTGAAAAATTACCCCGTCTATGGCATAGTCACGGCATGCTTTAAGCACCATTTCCTTTCGTTTGGCAATGGAAACACAGGATACCAGAGGATAGGACATAAGGCTTTTCATGGCCAGCGCCCTGATAGGATCATTGACGTCCATTCTCAGGGACCAGGCCGCAGAATAAGTTTCAGCCACCACGACCCCGCCAGCTTTTTCAAAATAATTAAACAACCCCATATTATACCACAACGGGATATTATCCCAGAACAGGCGGATTTTTTCATTGTCAATGACGCCGATGCCGCTATCCGCTTTTTTTTTGATTTCATCTCTGACCCGGGTTAAAAAATCCACTGCTGTCTGTGTGCCTTGCAGGGTCACCATTACAAACATGATTCCCATTTCAGCGGCTGAAAACGGCACCGGTTTAAATCGCCGGAAAGCCATGATTTCATCCCAGAGTTCGCAGGCACGGTCAGAAAGAGTAACGGTGTGTTTCAGTTTTTCATAATCCAGCTGGTGTCCGGTAACATCGGTTAAAAAATCAATTAAACGGTTCATTTCGGAGATGGCATACGTTACATGATGTTCCTTGATTTCTTCCACCGCCACCTGGGGCAGGTCTGCGGAGAAGATTTTTGCCTTGGGAAATCGCTTTTCAATGGCATGGAATATTTTCATTACCGGTACGCACCCGCCACCCGGGGTCAGCAGGATATCCGGTTCCGGCAATCCGCCGAAGGGGGATTCTTTATCATTCATCAGGCCGTTGATATACCCGGTAATATTTCGAAGATAACCGCACAGATCCCTTGAATATCCCATTTGTTCGGAAACTTCAAAATTCTGGGGTGTTAATCCGAATGCCGCGCAGATCGGGGACCAGTTCTCCGGAAAGACCGGCTGTAGGTCCATGGCGTAAAAGATTTCAATGGCCCCGTTCATGGGCGGCATCCAGCCGACGGTTTTGCCGTGGGATTTAGCTTCTGAACATTGAACATAGTAGTCGGTGACGACTTTCTGCAGCTCCCTGGCAGTCTTTAATCGCTTGGTTGATTTATGTGTTTTGTCCATTTTTTTTCCTGGCGGCCTATATTTAAAAAGCTGGCTGCATTCATAATCGCTATGTCATTGACAAAAAATATTTTCCATTTCAAATCTTCAAGCAGAGTCAGTTGGATTTTTTACCTTCAGCCTTCTACCTTCAGTCTATTAACCTGTTTTATTCCCAATCATTTCAAAAAATCCTTGCACCCGGGTTTTTATCTGCCCTTCCATCTGCCATGTTTCATCCATTTCAATTAAGATAGAAGGATAACCCTGTTCTTTAAGGGATTCTGAGAGAATCGGGATATCAGAAAGGTGCGGTGTGCAGAATTTTTGAACCAGGAAAATCACGCCTTTTGCGCCAGATTGATTCAATAAGTCCAGGAGCCGGTGGCTGCGGTCCACCGCACGGCTTCTGGAAGGGCACGGGAACCGGTTCATAGTGCGATGAATCAGCCGGTCCATGGGCGTCTCTCCTTTGCCATCAATCGGGAGAATCTGACGGAAACCGTTGCAAAGGTCATCTGCGACAATCCGCCCGCCGGATGCTTCTATCATATCCAAAATTTTTGGTCTTTCAACCAGGCTGCCGGAAACTAAAACAGGTATCGGAACAGGAACGTCCGGACGCTGTTTTTTTTCATGATCATCCGTTAGTTGTGTTGATAATTCTTCAAGTATTTTCAGGTAGTCTTCCGGCGGCATCAGGCAACCGGCATCTATGATGGTCATAAAGTCAGCAGCGGTAAAACCGGATTTTCTTTCATAACGTTGCTGATAAAGGCGGTACTGAATTGATCGAATCCGCTGATACAGATTCAGTGAGTTATCTAACGCGGATAAACTGAAATTAGCGCCAATGCGATCTAATTTTTGAATGAATTCATTGAGCACGGATTTGAAGTAATTAATGGCTTCAGGCGTATTATTATAGGGGAGGGGAATTGAATGTATGATTTCAAGTCCCACCGCATCCTCCCAGACATTTACCATGCCGCAGGCGGCATCACAGGTATATCCCTGAACAAGACCGGAAAGAAAATCATATTGTCCGGTCAAAGCTTTTTCCAGTGCGCGTTTCATGTAAGGACAGATAAAATCCGGGACATGCTGATATGCCTTGTCAATGTTTCCATGTCCACCGGTGATCCGAACAGGAATAAAACCACACGCATGGATAATTTCTACCGGCGTGTATGTGCAGAAGTAGCCGATAATTTTTTTCCCGGATGTTGAAAGTTCTGTGAACCGGGCCGTGCTGGTATTAATGGCTTTTTGAAATTGAATGGTACTGACGGCTGTCAATTGTTGTTCCTTATTAATTTTATCCTAAGAAATCTGGTCCTTTTGATCAGATCTGAGACAAATGACTTTGCCTTGAAAAATTCGTAATCGTAATCGTACTCTTAATCATAATCTTTGTTGTTAAAAGTGAAGTGTGTTTTTTATTAAAACGCAGATTAAGATTAGGATAATGATTAAGATTATGAAAATTGAGCGCTGGTTATAATTAATCCATTAAACCATGCGCTCTGGGAATAACAAAGCTGTGCCCCTCTGGAATAGAATCTTTATTTTTTACCGGTCTTTGCCAGCTCCCTATCCCGGAGTTCGCGTCTCAGAATTTTACCCACAGCGCTTTTAGGCAGTTCTTCTACAAATTCAAATTTTTTAGGGACTTTGTAAGCTGCCATATTTTTTTTACAATAGGCGATGACATCATCTTCTGTGAGTGGTTCTCCTTTCTTGGGAACAATAAACGCCTTAACCGTTTCACCCCGGTATTTATCAGGAATACCGATGGTGCAGGCTTCTAAAATTTTAGGATGGTCAAACAGAACATTATCCAGTTCCACGGGATAGATATTATATCCACCGGCAATGATCATGTCTTTTTTGCGGTCTACTATGCTCAGATAACCGTCTTCATCAAATTTGCCGATATCACCGGAATAAAACCAGCCGTCTTTAAGAACGTTGGCGGTCTCTTCCGGTTTTTTGTAATAGCCTTTCATAACCTGAGGGCCTTTAATGATGATTTCACCGGTTTCGCCCTGCGGCATTTCTTCTTCACCGGTTAAGATATCAACGATTTTAACCTCTGTATCCGGTACCGGACAGCCGACAGTCCCGGGTTTGATTTTGCCCCCCCAGGGGGTGACTGAAACAATGGGGGTGTTTTCCGTAGATCCGTATACTTCACACATATCCGCACCGGTCAACTCTTTCAAGTCCCGGATGGTATCTGCCGCCAGAGGGGCCGCACCCGAAAAAAATCCTTTTATCGATGAAAAATTCAATTTTCGAAATTCCGGTTCCGCCAGAAGGCCGACAAAAATAGTGGGGACACCCGGAAGAAATGTGGGTTTGTATTTTTTTAATATTTCAATATTAATGGCCGGTTCCGGCCGGGGAACCAGAATGATTTCATAAGCCTGCCACAGGCAGAAATTCTGGATGGCCGTAAATCCGGCGGAATGGAATACCGGGAAATTGCCCACCAGGCTTTCTTCGCCTTTTTGTAAATCCGGAAACCATGCGATAAACTGCTGAACATTGCAGCTTAAATTCGAATGGGTGAGCATCACCCCCTTACTGACCCCGGTGGTACCGCCGGTATATAAAAGCGCGCCGACTTCTTCCCATTTGCTCTGCTCATCGACCGGACCATCTGGCTGACCGTTGATAAGATCCTTGAAAATTTTTATATTTTCAGAAGACGTGATTTTTTTATACATTGCCTTTCTTACATACGGAAACAGTTGCTTTTTGGGAAACGGGAGATAGGAATGGATATGGCAGGCAATGATTTTTTCGATTTTTGTTTGTGTTTGAATTTTTTCAATACGCGGTACCAGCAACGTCAGGGTGACGATAATCTTTGAATCAGAATCATTAAGCTGGTAGGCCAGTTCCCGTTCCGTGTATAGCGGATTGCACAAAACCGCCACTGCACCGATTCTGAAAATGGCGTAATTGGCAATAATGGCCTGGGGGATATTGGGCAGGCACACCGCGACTTTATCACCCGGTTTGATTCCCATCTCTGTCAGCACCCTGGCAAACGCATTGACCATAGATTCGAGATTTTTATAGGAGATGATGCGGCCCATATAATTTAAGGCGGAGTGGTTTGGAAAATTCTTTGCCGATCGTGATAATGCCTGTGAAACGGTTGTCTGATCATAGGTTAGTGTCGGTGGAA
>Ga0307991_1000760_pt1 | contig 23105 bp, 13 predicted proteins | sample EllFjometagen131_FD_203146 | JGI IMG/M metagenome (GOLD analysis project Ga0307991, IMG submission 203146) | Marine microbial communities from Ellis Fjord, Antarctic Ocean - #131 | ecosystem: Environmental > Aquatic > Marine > Unclassified | place: Southern Ocean | collected 2014-10-08 | reverse complement strand
CAATATGATTTCAGGATTATTAGCCTATTCTTTTTTGCCGAAAAAACCAAGTATCAAATATCAAACCAATCCTTCATCATCTCAACTTGCTCTTTTTTAATCATTTGCTTATTTCGAACTGAGGTTAATACCAATTATAACCCCAAATAATCGTTATTAGTTCGCAAATTTTTTTTGCTTTTCACCTGAAAGGAAAAATAATTTCCCTCCATTAAATTAAAATGTGTTTTTTTGTAGGAAAAGAAATTATGATATACCCAGCACTTTTACACACGCATTCCGGATTACGTTACCTTATTTTAGCCTTAATAATCTTTACATTTTTAAAATCATTATTCGCGCTGCTGCAAAAAACAGACTATCGCAAAATAGACGATAGGTTGGCTTTCTTTACGATGATTTTTATTCATATTCAGTTTCTTATAGGTTTGACTCTGTATTTTATCAGTCCAAAAGTGGCTTTTACAGATATGGCCATTACGATGAAAAACTCCATGCTTCGTTATTTTACGGTGGAGCATATTTTCCTTATGCTAGTCGTAGTTGTTCTTGTTACCATTGGGCGAATCGTATCAAAAAAGAAAACGAAGGCTACACAAAAACACAAAGTAATCAGTATTTATTTTGGACTGTCTTTGCTACTTATCATTCTTACGGTTTATGTAATGATACCTTAAATCGGCCTATTTATTTTTTCCTGAGTGCCAATTGTATTATTTGCGTTTGATTTTTTGATTTTGATTAAAAAACAAAAATGTAAAGTAATCTCTGACTTATATTTCAACATAAATCGTAAATTTGGGTATTCTCTTTATTCGGCATATCAAACAGATCGCATGGAACTTAAAAGCATCAAGCCCAGAAAAGCTCTCAACAAAGCCTTTTTAAAAGCAAAACCGCATCGCACGGAAATCGAAAATTTTAAATTCAACCTGACTCAACTGCTCGATAGAACAAACGATACTGAATCGGAAGAGTTCCATAAAAATTTGTTGATCGATTTCTTAAAAAAGACTTATTACGATCCTAAAAATTTTGTGAATACAAAAGGTCGAAACGATTTGGTTATCCATATCGGTGACGATTCAAAAAGCGCTGTTGGCGTTATTATTGAAGCAAAAAAACCAACCAACAAAACGGATATGCTTAGCCTTAGCAATATCAATGTAAAGGCTTTTCACGAACTGATACTCTATTATTTACGCGAGCGAATTACAATTAAAAATCTGGAATTAAAATACTTAATCGCAAGCAATATCAACGAATGGTATATTTTTGATGCGAATGTATTTGAAAAACTCTTTGCCCAAAACAAAGAACTGGTCAAACAATTTATCGATTTTGAAAACGGTCGGCTGGCTGGAAAAACCACCGATTTTTTCTACAAAGAAATTGCCGAAACCTATATCTCAAATCTTACTCAGGAAATAGAATTCACTTATTTCGATATTCGTGATTATGAAAAACCCTTGCGCAATGACGATAAAAAAGATGATAATATTCTTATTGCTCTTTTTAAATTGCTTTCGCCCGAGCATCTTTTAAAACTCCCTTTTGCCAACGACAGCAATAGTCTCGACAAACGTTTTTATGGCGAACTGCTGCATATTATCGGCCTAAGCGAAACAAAAGAAGGCAGCAAGAAGCTCATTCAGCGAAACAAGGAAAGTGTACGGAATTCCGGTTCTCTGCTCGAAAATGCGATTAATCTATTAAACAGCCTCGATAAAATTAGTCGATTGGATAATCCTGCTCATTTTGGTAGCAATCAGGAAGAGCGACTTTTTAACGTAGGACTCGAATTAAGCATCACCTGGATCAATCGCATTTTGTTTCTAAAATTGCTCGAAGCACAACTTGTTACTTATCACAAAGGCGATAGGTCTTTTGAGTTTTTGAATTTCGATAAAATAAAAAATTACGACGATTTAAATAGCCTCTTCTTCGAAGTGCTGGCACAGCAACATGCCAAACGCAACGAGGATGTAAAAAAGGCTTTCGAAAAAGTACCTTATTTAAACAGCTCGCTTTTTGAACCAAATGAAATAGAACATACTACGCTTTTAATCAGCAATTTGCGCGATGAAAAAACAATCCCCGTTTTTGCTGCAACTGTGCTTAAAAATGTGAATGGTAAAAAGAAAATAGGCGAACTAAATACGATTGAATATTTATTTGAATTTTTAAGCGCCTACGATTTTAGCAGTGAAGGCTCGGAAGACATTCAGGAAGAAAACAAGGCTTTGATCAATGCTTCTGTTTTGGGGTTAATCTTTGAGAAAATTAACGGCTATAAAGACGGCTCCTTTTTTACGCCTGGTTTTATTACGATGTATATGAGTCGCGAAACCATTCGACGTGCGGTGGTGCAAAAATTTAACGAAACCAAAGGCTGGAATTGTGAAGATATGGATTCGCTCTACGATAAAATTGAAGATCGCACAGAAGCCAATCAAATCATCAATAGCCTAAAAATTGTTGATCCTGCCGTGGGCTCCGGTCATTTTTTAGTCTCGGCACTCAACGAAATTATTGCCATTAAAAACGATCTGAGAATTTTGCAGGATCGTGATGCTAAACGACTGAAAGAGTACAATATAGAAGTGGTTAACGATGAGTTAATTGTGACCGATGAAGATGGCCAACTCTTTGAATACCGACCAACGCACAAAGAAAGTCAGCGGGTGCAGGAAGCCCTTTTTCACGAAAAGCAAAACATTATCGAAAACTGCTTGTTTGGTGTGGATATCAATATCAATTCTGTAAAAATCTGTCGCTTGCGCTTGTGGATTGAGCTATTGAAAAATGCCTATTACAAAAACGAAACAGAGCTGGAAACACTGCCCAATATCGATATCAATATCAAATGCGGCAATTCACTAATCAGTCGTTTTGATTTGGATGCCGATTTAGGCCAAGCCTTGAAGAAAAGTAAGTGGAATATCGATCTATACCGATTGGCCGTTGATGCCTACCGAAATGCGCAAAACAAAGAGCAAAAGCATCAGATGGAAAATCTGATTAGCGATATAAAAGGCGATTTTAGAAGCGAAATTTCGCTAAACGATAAAAAGATAATACGATTACAAAAGCTTAATGCTGAGCTATTTACACTGACAAACCAAACCCAGCTTTTCGAACGTTCTAAAAAAGAAATTGAGCTTTGGAATAAAGATATTAAACGACTGACTGACGAAACCCAAAAGCTGGAAACCGAAATAGAAGAAATTAAAAACAATAAGATTTACGAAAATGCTTTTGAATGGCGCTTTGAATTTCCGGAAGTGTTAGACGAAAATGGCGATTTTGTGGGTTTTGATGTGGTGATTGGGAATCCGCCTTGGGGTGCAAGTTTATCTGATGAAGCACTGAAGCATATTAAGAAAATTAATAGCGATATTATTGTTAGAATGGTTGATTCATTTATGTTTTTTGTAAATCTAAGCTTTAACATTAAAACGAAATCTGGTCATATTTGTCAAATAATTCCAGATGTCATTTTATATCAATTAGATAATTTAAAGTTAAGACAAAAAATACTTTATAATCTACAACTTATTCTTGCTATAAACCTAGGAGACAGGATTTTTGAGGATGTTGCAAGACCTTCTGCAATAATACTATTGAGCTCACATAGAAATAATAAGACTTGTGTTTTCGAATACGATGTTAATGGAGCGCATCAAATTCATAATATTCCTAAATTTGAAATGGAAACGTCTTTGTTTAGTGATCTACCAAATAACATTTTTGCAACAAGGAATATTGAGGGTTACAAAATATTAAATCGATTTAAAAAAAATAAACTCCGTGAGTTAATTGATTCAGACGGAATTCAAAGAGGAATTAGTCCAGATTTGAAAGAGGCATTTCTCGTAAATGAAGAAACAATTATACAGCACAATTTAGAGCGAAATAGTATTTTTCCAACAATTACTGGTGGTCGAGATGTTAATAAATATAGCGCAAAAGATATTGGTAAAAGAATCATTTACACAAAAAAATCAGATGATGAGAGTGAAATAACAAATATCATAAAGCATATATATGGTTTTTATAATCAAATAACTTGTAAAGAAGTAAAACAGGGGAAACATCCATTTTGGTCATTGCACCGAGCAAGAGAGAAGGCAATTTTTGATAAAGACGAAAAAATAATTGGTGTTATAACTGGTGATAAAATCGCAGTCTCCATTGACGAATCTAAGTTATATCCAACAGATGGGATTTATTTATTTTCTACAAACGGTATCTATTCAAATAAGTTTCTTGTTGGTCTTTTAAATTCGAAACTTTGCACTTATTTATATCGTCTTGTGTCAATGGAAGAAAGTCGAACTTTAGCCCAAATCAAACCTAGTTTGTTGCAGGATCTTCCAGTAAATATACATTTTGATAAACAATTAGTTTTGGAAATAGAGTCAAAAACTAACAAAATAATCGAATACCTAAACAAAGAAATAAGCACTTCCCAATTAGAATCGGAAATAGACCAATTGGTTTATCAGCTTTACGGTTTAACAGAGGAGGAAATTGCCCTTGTAGAGGGTGCTGTAAAATAGGATAAATGAAATAAGGGCAATTCGCGAACTCCAATATTTGTTTTAATTTGTGAGCAAATAGCTATTGTTGAAAATCCGGTTAAATAGCAGAATATCAGATATATACCCTACGAGGGTTTGAAACCCTCGTAGGGTTGGAGTTGAAGCGATTTTAAAAAAAAACTTAGTTCCAGAAGGAAATGAAGCGTACGGAAAAATCGTATGTTTGAAAATGCAGGCAGAGTATAGAAAAAACAGTATTGAAATAGGAAAAACATACAATTTCCTTTAGGGAAAAAAGATGGGTAGCCAATGCAATTACAAGGCATTTCTATCGTGCCGTACGGCACGAAATTGAATTTTGCTCTGATGATTTTTCTACCCATATTTGATTCCTACGGAATCTTTGGAAAATATCAATTAATAACAATGACAAAAAAGCACATTATCTCAGATGTCGACAATTTGTTGACGACTGAAAATGGAATCGGAAATAGACCAATTGGTTTATCAGCTTTACGGTTTAACGGAGGAGGAAATAGCGATTGTGGAGAATTTGGTTAAGAAACAGAAATACAGTTGAGTATCTGGGAATTTGGGAAAGTATTTACAATCCTAATTTTAATTATGGCGAATTCGCCATAATTAAAAACCAGGTAGGTTTTTCAATGCAGTAAAGTTTTAAAGTAGTCTCTTAGGCAAATTCCTATTGCCCGTAGGGCATAAATATCAGTAGAGAATCAAAAAGTTATGGATAGGATATTTCCCGTACGGGGATTAACATTTAAATTTACAATATGGTGTAAGTATTCGTTTTTTATGCAGCATAAAGTTGATGTCCTACGGACAATAAAAACTATTTACAATTCAATATTCTATTGATATTCAAGCCCTACGGGCTATAGTAATTATACCGAATTCGGTATAATTAGAAATGAAGCAGATATGCTAAATATGGCATTATTTGGAAAAACCGCTTTGCAATGGAGAACTGAAAATCCAAATACTGATGGAAATATTAGAGATATGGCAAGTATCGAACAGCTGGTGGTTCTATCGAATATGGAAAGCATAAATGCTGTATTGATACATCAGGGATTGACTCAAAGCGATAGACTGAAGCAGTTAAATAAAATAGCAATCCAGCAAATGAAATCACTTTTTGGAAATAAGAATCTGAATAAATTGAAAAAGAATTTTTATCTCAAAAGAGAATCAATTTAACAAATGTGTTTCATTAGATATTTTTCATATTTGCGTTAAGATTTATTAAGAATGAGTATATATACGAAACTTAGTTTTTTTGATCGTGAATTCTTTTAATTTTGCAATCAAATTAAAAAACTGTAACTGAATAAGTGAAAGCCTGTAACAAGGCGGGTTTAACCATTTATCAGCTTCAAAAAAACCGCTCAAAAAAGTATATTAAATATATTATTTGAGAAAAATATTAAAGAAAATTACCATTATGGAACAAAAAAAATCAAAAATTATCTGGACTGAGATTGACGAAGCGCCTGCTTTAGCTACTTACTCATTATTACCCATTGTAAATGCATTTACCAATGCAGCTGGTATAGTTGTTGAAACAAGAGATATTTCTCTTTCCAGTAGAATAATTTCGACTTTCCCTGAGTATCTAAACGATGATCAAAAACAAGCAGATGAGTTGGCTTATTTGGGAGAACTAGTTGAACAAAAGGAAGCCAATATTATTAAGCTACCCAATGTTAGCGCCTCCATTCCTCAGCTTAAAGCTGCTATTAAAGAATTGCAGGAAAAAGGCTATAATTTACCCGATTATCCCGAATATCCTGAATCAAGCGAAGAGAAAAATTTGTTTGCGAAATATGCAAAATGCTTAGGATCAGCAGTTAATCCTGTTTTGCGTCAAGGAAATTCCGACCGTAGAGTGGCTCCTTCTGTAAAAGCAAATGCTCAAAAAAATCCAAAAAAACTGGGCGCATGGTCTTCCGATTCTAAAACTCATGTAGCGAATATGGATAATGGTGATTTCTATGGAAATGAGAAAACCATTGTGATGAGCAAAGAGGGAAATGTTAAATTTGAGTTTGTTGATAAAAATGGTGCTGTTACAGCTCTAAAAGATAAATTAGCGTTACAAAAAGATGAAGTATTAGACGCTACATTTATGAGTGTTAAGGCTTTACGAAAATTTATTGCCAAGGAAATTGATGATGCAAAGAAAAACGATACATTGTTTTCTGTGCATTTGAAAGCCACCATGATGAAAGTTTCTGACCCTATCATCTTCGGTCATTTTGTTTCTGTTTTCTTTAGCGATGTTTTTGAAAAACATGCTGCCATTTTAGAGGTATTGGATGTTAATGCAGATCTTGGTTTAGGCGATTTATACAATAAAATAGAGAAATTGCCTGCCGATAAAAAGGCTGAAATTGAAGCTGATATTCAGGCAGTTTACAAAACAAGACCAGCTATCGCGATGGTAGATTCTGATAAAGGAATTACCAACCTTCACGCCAGCAACGATATCATCATAGATGCATCGATGCCAAATGTGGTTCGCGATTCAGGAGGAATGTGGAATGCAAAAGGAGAGCTACAAGATACAAAAGCAATTATTCCAGACCGATGCTATTCCACTTGGTATCAGGAAGCTATAGACTTCTGTAAAACAAATGGTGCATTTGATCCAACTACTATGGGTAATGTTTCGAATGTTGGATTGATGGCTCAAAAAGCGGAAGAATATGGTTCGCACGACAAAACATTTAAGGCACAGGCTGATGGAAGCATTCGTATTGTTGATGAAAATGGAAAAATTCTGATTTCGCACGATGTTGAAAAAGGAGATATTTATCGTGGTTGTCAGGCAAAAGATTTACCAATCAGAGATTGGGTAAAACTGGCCGTAAGTAGAGCACAAGCTACCGGAGTGCCAGCCATTTTCTGGTTAGATAAAAATAGAGCTCACGATGCAGAGATGATCAAAAAAGTAAATACTTACTTAAAGGATCACGATATCAGCGGTTTAGATATTCAGATTATGACGCCTGTGGAGGCTATGAAATTTACACTTCCTAGAGTAAAGGCTGGTTTGGATACAATTTCTGTTACTGGAAACGCTCTGAGAGATTATCTGACCGATTTATTTCCAATTTTGGAATTAGGTACCTCGGCAAAAATGTTATCCATTGTTCCATTGCTTAATGGAGGAGGATTATTCGAAACCGGTGCCGGCGGATCTGCTCCAAAACACGTTCAGCAATTTGTAAAAGAAGGTCATTTACGATGGGATTCTTTGGGCGAATTTTTAGCGTTGACTGTTTCTCTGGAACATATGGCGAAAACAACGGATAATAAGCGCGCTATGCTTTTATCAACAACATTGGATAAAGCTATTGCTAAATATCTGGAAAACAGAAAGTCACCGTCAAGAAAAGCAGGCGAATTGGATAATCGAGGGACTCATTTCTATCTTGCTATGTACTGGGCTCAAACCTTGGCTGAGCAAACAGAAGACGCTGAATTGAATGCTAAGTTTAATGAAGTAGCTAGTCAGCTGCAAGAAAATGAAACAAAGATTTTATCTGAAATTGCATCTGCCGAAGGCAAAGCAACCGAAATGGGAGGATACTACAAACCCAATAAAGAATTGGTTGCCAAAGCTATGCGTCCAAGTGTGACTTTGAATGCGATTATCGATGCTATTTAGTTTTAGATAGTAGATAAAACAAATAGCATAAAAAATGAAAGGTCTGATATTTATCTGAATATCAGACCTTTTTTTTGAAGGCATTAGAATTATCACGAAAAGTAATAATTAATTCTAAAACGTGAAATACAATTAGTATAATTGAGTGGTAGAAGAAATAGAAAACACTTGTTGGAGATATTAAACTGGAGATCGTAAATTGTATAGCAGGATTATAAAACTGTGCAAACAAGGAAAAAGAGCTGAAAAAGATATTTTAAGGAGTTATGAATATCGATTTTGCTAACAAATTGAATGAAAATTGCAAAGACTATTAGGCAAGCAATATTTATTTGCCTTTGAATTATATTTATTTATACATTTATACTTTATATCAAGCTGAACATTTTTTATTTATAAGACTGCTTATTTGAATAAAGGCAACTTAAAACCGAATATATAAATGGGACAACACTAAATGAAAAAAAAAAGAAAATGGTTAATCGCTGTAGTAATTAGCTTATCAATTCATTCCGCATTTTCTCAAATTAATTACATTGCTACGGATAGCACTCTCCATTCAGGGATAAAGTTAATAGAAGGAACAGCTAGGGAAAACGCACAATTCATTAGTGTTGAACGGAATAAACAGGTCGTTAAATATACTCCCATCGAAATAAAAGAATTTGGTTTCAAAAACGGAAGAACTTTTGTTTCAAAAAACATTTTAATATCAGGAATAAGTAAAAAAGTATTTTTAGAAAAGCTTGTTAGTGGAACTCTCACATTGTACTATTATATCGAAAAAGGCAAGGAAACTTATTTTATAGAAAAAGATAGTGCCGTTTTTACAGAAATTTCTAAGGATAATGGGATTTTCAAAAAGATAATTGCTCAAAATACCACTGATTGCAAATGGGTAGCAGACAAAATTAAATTGGTTAAATACAGGAAAAGATCATTATCTAAACTTACAGCTTTCTATAATAATTGTGAAGATGGGACTTTCGCATATATTAAATTTGGAGTAATAGCGGGTTATAATCGAGCGATGCTAATTTTACCGAAAAAACTGACAAACGAATCATTAACCGATTTGTCATTCCCTTCGAGTTCATCTCTACTCATTGGCATTTATGCGGACATGCCAATTTTAATGAGCAATTTTTCAGTTAATGCAGGTGTAAATTTTACCAAAAATGGCTTTTTGGCAAACATGAGAAGTCCTGAATCAGATGTAGATGCTATCGTAAATATTTCTACTTTTGATGTACCAGTACTTTTGCGATATACGATGCCAAATGTAAAATATAGACCATTTGCAAATATTGGAGGTGTCTTTTCTTACCATATAAAAAACACAAATCAAATTTATATTTCCTCAATTAACGAAGATGTTATATCAATTCATGATTTAAACACGGAAACATTTCTAGATGATTATTTGATCGGTTATACTATGGGAGTTGGGTTTCAGTATAATTTAAATTATAGAAAAACCATTACTGCTGAACTTAGATATGATTACTATTTTGGAAGCCAAAACACGTTAAACATGAGCCATATTAAAGCGTTAATAGGCTTTTCTTTATAAAACGAGAATAAAATGAGCAAACACAAATTTTCATTGATTTTCCTTCTATTTCTTCTTGGATGTCAGGATATAGAAATAGGACTGAAAGATTATCCAAGAATTAAGACAAATTTGGTTTCAGATATAACTTCAGATGGAGCGCAGTTTTCTGCAAAAATTCTTGATATAGGATTGAGTACAATAGTAGATTATGGATTTGTCTGGGGAAGCAACGAAACCCCGACTTTTAATAATTATAAAATTTCCTCCTTTCAACAAAATCCAATCGTAGTCGAAGATTTAGAATGGACGGCAAACATTACGACTGACATTACATCAGATATTATAAATGTTAGAGCTTATATACAGAGCGAGAATTTTCTTGTTTATGGTAATGTAGTTCAATTTACAGGAAAGGGCAGTGCAGCACCACGAATAAATAATTTCACTCCTGATTCTTGTTCCCTTGGTGGAAAAAAAATAGTGATTACAGGAGAATATTTCAGTCAAAAAAAAGAAAATATAAAAGTATTTATTGATAATGAGCAACTTATACTGCTGAGCGTATCGTCAGATCGACTGGTTGTATTGACGCCTCCTGTTAAAGAAAGTGGAAGTCACAAAATTATTGTTGAAGTAAACGGTGTTCAATCAATTTCTGATCATTTTTTCAAGTTAATTTACCCTTGGGAAAAAGTTGCTGACTTTCCAGCAGAAGATAGGGATTGGGTAAGTAGCTTTATAATTGATGACTTTGCTTATGTTGGCGGAGGGATAGAAGATAATTATGGTCAAATAAGAAATGATTATTACAAATACAATCCAATAGACAATAATTGGTCTGGAATACAAGATTTCTCAGGTGTGCCAAGATATGCTGCGAATTGTATTGATCAAAAAGGAGTAGTATTCTTTGGCACAGCCAGAGATTTGCGTGGTTATAATAAATCCTTATATGATGCCTGGAAATATGATCCAGAATCAGATCAATGGTCGGAATTAATCAATTTCAGCAAACCAGATGCCCTTACTCACCTATCTGGTAATATATCAGTTTACAATAACAATTTACTCTATGTCTATTTTAATAATATTAATCAGTTTTGGGTATATGACTTTGATGCAGAACAATGGGATATACTTAATCCTCCTCCAGTAGATATGGTGGGGGATTATGTTGATCCATACCATTATTTAAGATTTGGAACAAGCCGAAATGATAATTTAATATTTTTCTCAACAAAATTAGTTTGGTCTTTTAATCCCGATCTGAATACTTGGAGTAAAATAAATAACAATGGCATAGGAATTTATGATTTCAGGGGGATTGCAAAAGATGACAAAGCGTATTTTTATGCAAATTGGTATGGCGATTTAGTTATCGAATATGATTTTGAGGAACGAGTATTTCTTACAAGAGCAATCATCCCTAAAACGACATATCATCCAGTAACTTTTATCTTAAACGATAACTTTTACATAGGTCTCGGTGGTAGCACGTATTCTTTTAATAATCGAGAATTTTGGAAGTTGCATTTAAATGAATAAATGGATTGCTTATGTGTATTCGCATATAACAACTTTTATAACAACGGCTTATTGGACAAGGAAAAGATATAGATCTGGTTTAGTTGTTTTCAGTTCTGGTTAGAAGTGTTAAGTGGATTTGAAAGAGATATTATTAAAACTAAAAGAAATAGTATTCTTATAGATTCGAATTCAGCCGATCAAATTCAAACTGTTTCAACGCGTAAAGAATCTCAGAATAAGACAATTCTTTATTCAGCGCAGTTTTAATCTCGCTTAGTGATCCATTTGGATGTTCTTTTAAATAACTGATTATCAGATTCATTATAGATTTATCTAAAAAATCTGTAGCCTTTAGTTTGCCTTTCCCAATCCAGTATGCCAAGTGGCTTTCGATGGTGCTAAGTGCCATAGCCCGATCTTTTGCAATCTCTGCAACAGATTTTCCTCCCAAATACATCTCTAGACTAATTTCTTTGCTGTTCTTTTTTACTTCCTTTTGCCTGACAATTTCATCTTTTGTAAAAGCAATTTCATGTTCAAAGCAATAATCCTCAATCATATCAAGAATGACCGATCCATACATTTTCACCTTGACTTTTCCTATACCGTTAATCTTAAGTAATTGCTTTTCTGTTGCAGGTAATTTATTCGAAATTTCAATTAAAGCCTTGGTTGAGGCTATATAATAAAGAGGTCTATCATCATCTTCGGCTTCTTCTTTGCGCCAAAATCTCAGTGTCTCATATAAATCAGGATGCTTTGTCTGGGTATTGGCAGCCGTTTGTACATCTGATTTTCTTTTCAATGGTTTTTGAAGCACTGCTTCCGCTTTGGCATCGAGATAGTTTTTTGCTGTAAATCCATTTAAAACACTTTTCAAACAATGTATTTTTACACTCAGTTCTTCCGCAATCTGTTCGATACCTATATTTATCAATTTACTACTAGCCTGGTTATCAGTTTCAAAACTGCTTTTTTTGAGAGGCTCCAATAGGAACAATTCGATTTGAGATAGAAAATAAGTCGCTGCTTTTTTTATGCGTTCTTGAATGATATTGCTTTCTTCAATTTGCTTTTCTTCCGCTCCTAATTGCTTTAATTGAAATTTAAAATTTGTAGCGACAGTTAATAAGGGTGAGCTTCCGCTGCTAATCATTTCCAGAAGCTTCTGTTTTAAATCGCCATGAAAGATCAATCCTGTATCGTTCAATTGGGTTATGCTTTTTTGAATCAGGAAATGAATCAGTTTTAGATTAAACAATTCATCCAATAAGAATAATTGATATTCATATTTCGATGTATGGAGGAGCTTTTCATCTGGTTGATTTTCTTCAATGGCCTGATTAAAAGATTGAACACTTTGATCGCAAATAATTCCATCTGAGCTTATTTTGCTCTTTAAAACCAAGCCTTCCAGAGTTTTACATCGGCTGAAAGCCACATAAGTTTGGCCATGTGCAAAACTGGCTTTGGCATCAATAATTGCTTTTTCGAAAGTTAAACCCTGACTTTTATGAATGGTGATGGCCCAGGCTAAACGTAAAGGAAATTGAGTGAATTCACCAATTACAGTCTCATCAACTTCTTTTGTTTTTTCATTGATTTCGAATTTTAGATTTTGCCAGGTTTCTCGATTGACTTCAAGCGGGAATTCATCATTTTCGCAAAGCACCCAAATCTTGTCATCATCAATGGCAGTAACCCTGCCAATTTTCCCATTGTAAAAAAGCTTTTCCGGCGAACTGTCGTTTTTAATAAACATAACCTGAGCATCAATTTTCAGTTCCAATTCTTCAAAAGCAGGGTAGGAGTGCTCGGGAAAAACACCTTCAGTCTTCGATTTAAACAAAAAGCGATGCTTTTTTAAGCTTTTCAGTTTTTCATCATTAATTTGATTTGCAGAAGCATTGTGCGTGGTAAGTGTAATATAGCCTTCTTTATCGTCGGGTTTGAAATCAGGTCGGTATCTTTTATTTAAAATTTCAATGGAAGATGCACTCAATTGATTGTTTCGGATTTCGTTCAGAATTTTGATAAAGGACTCGTCCTGTTGTCGGTAGATATGTTTCAATTCAATGCTTAGCGCATTCGATTCATTAAAGGCTCTGCTGCTAAAAAAATAGGGAGTTGCATAATAGGGCTGAAGCAAACGCCAATCTTCAGGTTTTACAACGGGAGCCAGTTGCTGTAAATCGCCAATCATTAGTAATTGAACACCGCCAAAGGGCTGAAAGCGATTTTTATAACGTCTTAAAACTGAATCAATTCCATCGAGAAGATCAGCGCGAACCATGCTTATTTCATCTATTACTAATAATTCCAAAGATTTGATAAGCTTGATTTTCTTTTTATTGAATTTCTTTTTGGAAGGAGTATTATGAAAAGGATCATTCGAGGCGTTTTCTGGCAAAACCGGTCCGAAAGACATTTGGAAAAAGGAATGAATAGTTACACCGCCCGCATTAATCGCAGCAACTCCTGTAGGCGCTACTACTACCATTCTTTTAGGCGATTTTAATTTGAGATTATGCAAAAAAGTAGTTTTTCCCGTACCTGCTTTTCCTGTTAGGAATATATTGCGGTGCGTATACTGTACAAATTTGTCGGCTAAATCAAGTTCTAAATTTGTCTCCACTTTTTTCGTCATTTAAATAGAAATAATCTCTAAAATTACAAATAATGGCTAAGGCGATGTGGGTTTTGTAATTATAATATTCCAAATAGAAAAAAGTGAAGAATTCAACTGAATTAGAATTATTTATAATTGATATCTTTGAACAGTATTTGGAACCGCATATAACATATGAATAATACTCTGAATGATTAAAATTGTTGTCGACGATAAAATACCGTATTTGCAAGGAGCGCTGGAGCCTTTTGCCGAAGTGTTTTATGTTACCGGAAAGGATATCACCAATGCCGTCCTAAAGGACGCAGACGCGTTAATTATCAGGACACGTACGCAATGTAATAAAGAGTTGTTGGAAGGAACGAAAGTGAGATTTATAGCAACAGCTACTATTGGATTTGATCACATCGATAGAGCACATTGTGCGCAAAATAACATTAAATGGACCAATGCGCCTGGCTGTAATTCAGGTTCCGTAATGCAATACATTGCATCTGCCTTGGTGAAACTTTCACATAAATACGGTTTTCAATTTTCAGAAAAATCCATTGGAATTATAGGTTATGGAAATGTCGGTTCCAAAGTGGCCAGACTAGCTTCGGAATTGGGATTTAAAGTGTTAGTAAACGATCCGCCTTTGCAAAGAGCTGGCATTTTGCCGCAATCCGTTTCCATCGATGAAATCAAAAAAAAGGTTGATATTCTTAGCTTTCATGTGCCTTTGATTAAAGAGGGAATCGACAAAACGCTGCATTTAGTCGATGCGGAATTTTTAAAATCCACTAAGCCAACAGCTATTTTAATCAATACTTCAAGAGGAGATGTGATTGATAATAAGGCGCTTAATCAAGCTCTGAAGCTCAAGAAAATAAAAGGAGCTGTATTGGATGTCTGGGAAAATGAACCCGACATCGATTCGGAACTATTAGATTTGCTTGATTTTGGAACACCTCATATTGCCGGTTATTCTGCCGATGGAAAAGCCAATGGAACAGCTATGAGTGTACAAGCTGTCAGCGATTTTTTTGGATTTGGATTGAAAAACTGGTTTCCGGCCAATGTGCCTTTGCCAGAGGAAACGAATTTCAGTATCGACCAAACTGGACAGACAAAACAAGCCATTTTATCAGAACTTATACTTAAAACTTACGACATAGAATTGGATCACCAGCGTTTGCTTCAGTCGATTGAAACTTTCGAAAAGCAAAGAGGAGAATATCCTTTACGACGGGAGTTCGCGAACTATACTGTTCAAGTCGAAAATCACGATTTATCACTAGTGGAAGCCATAAAAAATTGTGGGTTTAAAACCCTGTAAAATTAAAATCAAAACTGGTATTTTTATTTAGGTCTGTATTTATACGCAAGTGTTTGTAAGGCTGTTAAATCCCAATATTAGAAGTAATATGCTTTCCCGGTTAAAGGGGAAGCAATCCTAATCTCCTTGGTATTTCTATTTCCCAGGTTTAAACGAATTCCTTCTCTATAAAAAGCTTCACTTTTTGTTTTATTGACAACATATTCACTATTAATATAATCATAGTGTGTGTAAATAACCTTTCCAGTTGAAAGATTAAAATCTACTTTACCTTCAGCATATGGCATCTCACCATAGTTAGTGTAACCTATTAATTCAAAGACCTTATTTTGAAATCTATATTTATCAATTGTATTCCATATCCAGTACCCCCTCCACCGTAATGTTCTACGATAAGAATACCGTTTTTGATTTTTATTCCTACAAAGGGTTCTCCCAGTCTACCGCCTTCATTACTTTTTAGTATTGCATTTTCGGATTTGCACACTTCTTTCCATTTTTTATTTTCTTTTCTAAGGATTTGGATTTCTCGAACAATTCCGAACTCAGCAGTGTCGGAAGTATTAAAAACGACAACTTTCTCTTCAAGCCCATCATTGTTCAAATCACCGTATTCTACGGCTAGAATATTACTTACTGCAGTACTCTCCTTTGTATCAGTACAGCCAACGAAATAAAAAATAAAAATGATTAAGAAAAAAAGTTTTTCATATCAAATAATAAGAATTGAATTGGACACCAGAGTTGTAAAAAAAGCCAAATTACATAACAAATGCTATTGAACAAATTTCATTTGAAAATGAAAATCTATCTCAGAATCAATTTTCAATTCGAAGTTTTAAAATGATATTGCCTGCCTTAATTTTTAATTACCTTCTTAAATTCAAATTGATCCCCAGATTTAAGTTTTATTATATAAATACCTGGAACAAAATCTCTTGTATTTACAGCAGCTTTACCTACAATTTTCCCTCTATAAATAATTTGACTTCCAGAGTTTAATATCTCAAAGTCTATATTTTCATTATTACCAATGATTTCAATTATCAATTCATTAGTCACCGGATTTGGATAAACTTTAATTTCAGGTCTATTTTCTTCTTCTCCAATACCAGTATTTACAACATTAATAATATTCGAAGGCTCAGAATTGCAACCTGAAATGGTTACTATAGTATAATAATCTCCATTCAAAGAAACAGTATAATCCTTTTCTGTTGCTCCATTTATCAATCCTAATTTGTCATACCACTGATTCCCAATTTCCGCATCTGAACTTAAAACATTCCAAATATAGTTTATAAACGGTGTTGGAGGTTTCTCATTAACCGTAATAAATTGTGATGCAGCTTCTCCATCACCACATGAATTTGATCCATACACCGAGATATTTCCTAAGGCTGCAGATAAGCCATAATCGACACTTATATTATTTGTTGTGCTTGAACCGGTTGCTCCTATTGGCAATGTCCACACATATGAAGTAGCATTCGCGATTTCCGGAACACTATAAACTACAGAGGTTTCTCCCTGACAAATCATTGTTCTACCCGTAATTGTTTCCGCATTTTCTACCAAAGGATTAACAGTCAAGTTAAATTTAATAATACTATCATTTCCTGATAATGAGACAAGTGTATCAAATAATGTAATGGTCTTGGAATAATATTTCCCCGCATATAAAATAGAGTCGTTACCACAAATCTCATATTCTATAAGCTTTGCAATTTGATTTTCATAACAGCCAATATCAATTGTCTTTCCACTAACCCTATTTTTCAATTGTATGTCAAATTCAGGAAATGTAAATTCCTGAATTTCTGTTGTTCCCATATCTATTAAGGGAGACTTAAGTTGAAGATTAAAATTGTGATCTATAGGATTCTGAAAAAATGGTTCAGAACTGATACATTCTTCATATACTGCCTCTGGGTAAACCCCTGAAATTAGATCGTTTTCAGTAAAAAAAGACGATTCCCCTCCCTCAACATAACAGTTCTTCAATTCAGGATAATAAAAAACTACCTCTGGACCAGCATGCTTTACCATAATATTAGCGGTGTTGCCTGCATCGTTAGTGTTCCCATAAAACGCAGTATTATAAATTCTTAGGGGGGCAGTAGGATCAGCGTATATTGCGGCATACGAACTTTGATTATCTGCTATGGTATTATTTATTAATGTTGGGAATAGCATATCATTATAATAACTCGAAATAAAAATCCCTCCTCCATAATCAGCTTTATTGCTATAAATAAGGTTATTTACTAGGTAAGGGTGTGATTCTATATTAAATGTAGAGATTGATATTCCTCCTCCAAAAGACCCTGAATTATAGGCTATTTCATTTCCATTAATATATGGATCTTTTTCAATAAAATTACAATTTATTTGTTTAATGGCAAGAGCCCCCCCATTTGGTTCGTTGCATTTTTCTGTTTTATTAAACATTAGTTTATTATATGCAATCAAAGCTTCAGAATTACCAACTGTGATTGCTGAACCTACCATACCCTGGTTATGGTGAATATAATTGTTCCGGACAATAATATCTGAATTATACCTAATATGAATGGCTCCATTATAAGCGTTATTATTAAAACATTCACATTCTTCAATCCTTAAGTTTGGGTAAAAGGTAATATCAATTGCACCAACATAATTCTCATAATTTATAGTGACATTTCTTATTATACATCCTTTAAGTAGGGATGAATCAGAAATATTAGTTAAATTTTTAAACACCATTCCATTCCAGGTTTGATCCTTATATCCTTTAAATTCTACACTTTCCTCAGTATTGCAATCCACATTGAGGACTCCTTCACAAATTAATGAAGAGTTGTTTTTAAACGAAAGCTTTGTATTTGGCGATATAACTAAACTTTTATCAGATGCAATATTAATATCATCAATAACAATATAATCTTCACTTACTATTAATCCACTCAAGTCACCCTTTAAAACAGGTCTTGAATCCACATATACAGTAATAGGTATTTCTTTTGAAGGGATTTCAATATAAAAAACAAATGTGTCAGCAATACTTTCAACATCCTCAAATCCAATGACTATATTTTGTCCGATTGTGTCATAAGAAATTCGTGCATACTCCGGGATATTGTTCAAAATAATATCTGAGTATTTTATATTTTCTGGGATTACCTTTATACTGTCTGATGGGAATTCATTAAGGACAATCTCAACGAGATCTTTTTCTATTGAAATATTTCCAGGAGCGATTTGAATTTGATTTTCGTAGGCTCCAAGATCAATTTTGCCTCCATAAACCCTATCATTTCCCATTAAGTCTTTATAGTTGTCAAGAGGCTCTGTTAAATGGAATATTGTACCAGAATTAACGGTAATGGCTTCGTTTTTAAGCTGATAATTGTTATTTTGGGGATCAATAAAACCAGGAAATCCAGCAAGCATATTGCTACTAGTGATAGTACAATCCTCGGAACTTTCAACTGATTCTAGTCCGTTATTAATGAATGAATTATTAATGTCTAATTTCGCTTGATTTATTAATTTAATAGGTAATACTTCTACATTAGTAGTATTTGAAATAATGGAATTTAATATCTCAAATTTATGAGGCATATATTGAGCGTCATGTAAAATTTCGGGGCCTTCATATGCGTTATTTTCTGTAAAAGTAGAATTAATTATATTCGTCGTGCTCCCAGCCATAATGAAAATACCACCCCCTCTATAAGATGTATTATTTTCAATCAATGAGTTTATAATTGAAATATTCGATCTATCACCATATATGCCACCTCCTAAAGAAGGGTATGTTTGTTCGTATTTTATGGAGTTCCCTGATATGATACAATTTTCTATAAATACATTTCCTTCAGTAACAGATATTCCTGCACCGATACCTGATGAACCCGGTAAATAATTATTAATTGTGTTATCTGATATGGAGGAATTCTTAATTTCTATTTCACAACCAGTCATATTTATTCCACCTCCCCAAACACTTGATGGCATATTCTTCTGAATTATGGAATTATTAATAACTAGCTTAGTTATATCTCTTTTATCAATATCTGAGAATCCATATAGATTAATTGCCCCGACTTCAAATCCTTTATTATTTTGAATAGTACTGTTTTCAAGAAAAACATTATTTCTTAAAACTATACTTAAAGCTGAAGGAAAATTTTCAAGAATTCTTTTCCCTAAATAACTTTCATCCATTAAGCAATTTTCTATAATACTATAGTTTAAAATACAGGAATCATTCAGGTTCAATTTAGTTTTCCTGAATGATAACCCAAACCACCCTTCATCTTCATTTACACTTGTAAAACGGATAGAGTCATTTTGCTCTCCCAATGCTTGTAATGTCCCATCCACTCTGATAAAAGAATTTTTTGATGCTTTAACAGTAGTGCCTTTTTCGATAGTTAATGTTGTACCGTCCATAACCATTACTGAATTATCCATTAACACTGTGCCACTCCAGCTAGTATCATTATATATGTTATTGCCAGGCTCAATTTCAAATATAAAATAGGGTTGGTCTCCATTAAAAAGGTTCGTTCCTGGATTAAGTAGCAAGTGGCTGTAATATCCATCATAATTTCCATCCCAACCCCAATTGATATGATAAAGCTCATTATTGTCTCTACCATCTATGATAAACGTATGACCTTCTATATTTGTGTCAGAAGGCCAAGCACTATATAGAATAGGTCGTTTAGCTTCTAATTCTTTGTTAATATCTATCTCAAAGGCTTCTTGCCAACCATAATTAAGGCCATAGTATGAATAAGCATTTGGTGAATAATTAAAGTTTGGAACCAAAGTGTTCCAAATAAAGTCGGGATACGCAGATGTGCTTTTTGCCCCAAATTGTGATTGGGTCGCAACAGCGGAATGATACATTAGCTCAGCAATAGCATCATCATTCATATTGGTAAAGTCGTAGGTTACTTCATCGAAATTTACAGTTTGTAACCCATAACTTCCACTCTCATATTCTACTGTACCATGAGGTTTTTGAGGAGATTCCCAATAATTTAAGATTTGAGCAATGGCTACAGCGTTACATCCAGCTAAAGTATGTCCATTGTCCCCATTTTCATCTTCAGGGCAAAATTTATTATATGGCCAACCTTGTCCCCATTTGGTTTTAACCAGGGGAGAAATTGAATCGGACGAAACTGCTTTTAGTTGGTTTTCAGAAAGCAAATATCCCCACATTTTCTTTGACTTTTCGATAGTGTTTAATGAAAATTTTTCATAATCAATTCGTTGGCGCCAACTAACAAGCATTTCTTCAAGCCTGGGAGGCATAGACTTTTTATTAGCTTGTCCACTTGCAGAATAGCCCAAAATGGGGGGCAATCTTTTATCACCAGCAACTAAAATAAAACCATTATTATCTGTGTCAAATAAGTAAAATAGATTTTGCTTATTAACTTTTAACTCAAAGTTTTTGTTCGTGCTATGTACTTTGTTTAATTTTAAATTTCTTTTTTGAGTAGACTTAAAGAAAGGTTCATTGCGCTGAAATCTATCAGCTGCCTTTTTTGCAACTTCCAATGATACGGGTTGTGCATGAAGCGAAGATGCAAGTATAATAAGTAGTGATAATCCTAATAACTTTATAAGTGCTTTCATAGATATCTTTATTTTTGTCTAAATAATAATTTGGCAAGCTTTTTATAAGTTAATATCAAATATAGATATTTTCTGATAATGTATCCATCTATTTATCAAGCGTCTGGAAAACCCCGGACGAACGTAGCCTTTTTAAGGATAAACGTAAAATAAGAACAATGAAAAAGGCTAGACAAGTTCGGTAGTTATGTTAAATAGCGCTTTGAACCAGCAGAATAAGACTGGCCGACACTTTTTAAATCTTTTTTTTGGACTAATTTGGACTGTGAGCTTTATAATCACCTGAAATATAAATACATAACAAATGTTTCCCATATATTTCCCACAAACAAAAAAATGCCTTGTAACTGTTTGCTTTACAAGGCATTATATTTTAAAAAGTGATCCCAAGAGGATTCGAACCTCTATCTTAAGAACCGGAATCTTAAATTCTATCCATTGAACTATGGGACCTAAAAAAATTAAACGAAAACTAATTTTCGTTTAATTTTTGTGGAGCTAGAGGGATTAATTTTATTGATCCCTTTGGGGGGTACAATTGAAAAAAAACCTACTCGCTACACTCGTCAGTCTCATCACTAAAAAATATATTCATTAAACTTAATGTATTTTTTAGCTCTGAGCCACACAATCGTGTGGTTTTTTTTATTGTGGAGCTGGAGGGATTCGAACCCTCGTCCAAACAAGTAATCAAAAAGCTTTCTACATGCGTAGTCTTTTATTTATTTTCGAGAAACCGACCGGGAAAAGACACCCAAACAATTTCCTTAGCTTCTTTATTTAACTTTCTTCGCGAAGCGAGAAAAAAGCGGTCCTTGAATTTACTACACCCCGATATCAGTTAGGAACAAGGCAGATCCTTCTGCGAGATGTCTCGTCCCGAAACCTAGTTTCTGGGATTTAGCATAATCTACTGAGTAGTATTAAGCTGCGAGAGCATAATTGTTGTCGCCATTTACATAGCTGTGAGAATTAGGATTTACGAGCTATATTCACAACACTCGGCATGCTTACATTCCAACTCCCTTGCTGTCAAATCCAGTCAACCCCAAGTTTGTTTGCTGATATGTATTGCAAAAAGCAAGCCAATTCAGCTAAGCGACTGCAAAATTACGATTTTAATTGTTCAGGATGAATTTATTTTGAAAATTATGATGAAATAGGTAAGTAGGTTAAGTGGGTGAGTAGGTTAAGTGGGTGAGTAGGGTAAGTAATGTAAGTTGGGAAGTAGGTGACCTAGTTAAACAAGCTAACCACTCAACTACTTTCCGTCTTAACTACTCAACTATCTACATTAAATAAATTCTTTTTTCAGCTGTTCAACCCAATGCTCAATTCTTGGTTTTACAAGTTTTGGTTGAGTTTCAAAGTCGAGGGGAAGTCCAATAAAAGCATCTCCTCTTAATGCCTTTGATTGTTCGAATTTATAACCATCATTGACTACTTTTCCAACAATAGTACCACCCAGTGATTCTAACAAATCGGCCATAATTCCAATGGCATCAACAAAATTTTCAGGGTATTCTTTTTGATTACCTGCACCGTAGAGAGCGAATTTTTTTCCTGTAAAATCCATTTCTTCCATAGCAGGCACAAACTCATCCCAATAATTTGGTAATTCACCATCAAACCAGGTAGGCACTCCAATGATATAATTTTTATAAGCATCGAATTGCTCCTCTGTTGTTTCTTCAACATTGTTGGCTTCAATGTTTTCATTTCCAAAAGCTTCTGTAATTAAATTCGCTGCTTTGGATGTATTCTTTGTATTGAAACTATAGAAAAGTCCTATTTTTTGCATAGATAATTTATTAATATTCAAGTAATTCTTTAACAGCAAGTTCTATTTTTTCAGCATTTGGTAGCGTTGCTTTTTCTAAAATGCGATTGAAACCTACGGGTGTAAATGCAGCTCCAACTCGTTTTATGGGAGCATCTAAAAACTCAAAGGCTTCTTCGGAAATTTGAGCTGCAATTTCGCCTCCAAATCCACTGAAAACTTTGTCCTCGTGAACAATTAATACTTTGTTTGTTTTTTTAATTGATTCAATAATTGTCTCTGTATCTAGAGGTAATAGCGATCTTAAATCGATTACTTCGATTTCAGCTCCCCTTTCTTTCGCTTGTTTATCAGCCACTTCAACACACATTGGAGTTGTGTTCCCATAAGTGAGTATGGTCATATCTGAGCCTTTGCG